>ERZ506942.219-NODE-219-length-17136-cov-5.18717_pt1 | contig 17136 bp, 13 predicted proteins | sample MGYA00512900_ERZ506942 | MGnify/ENA metagenome assembly ERZ506942
AGCAGGCGTTCCGCCTTGGTGAAGTCGGCGCGCACGCTGTCGGACGTTTTGCGGAATTTTTCCGATTCGTGGTCTTCGCGCACGTAGGCCTTGACCACGCGCATGGCCTTGACGTTTTCCTGCACGGATTCGTTCATGGCGTCGTATTTTTTGAAAATGCGGTTGAAGAACGGCACCGCCTTCGAGATGATCAGGACAAGTCCGCCCACGAGCAGGGGCAGCACGATCACGAAGATCCACGCCAGACGCGGGCTCATGACGAAGGCCGCGACGATGGAGAAAATGAACATCATCGGGCTTCGGATGGCGATCCTTATGATCATCATGAAGGACATCTGCACGTTGGTAACGTCGGTCGTGAGCCTGGTAACGAGGCTCGAAGAGGAAAATTTGTCGATGTTGGAAAAGGAAAAGGTCTGAACGCGGTAGTAAAGGTCTTTCCTTAAATTCTTCGCGAACCCGCAGGACGCCCGCGCGCACGCCCGCCCGCTGAGCACGCCGAACAGAAGCGCCAGGCACGCCAGCCCTACGAGTACGCCGCCGAGCATGAACACGCGCGACATATTTGCGGCCTTTATCGCGCCTATCAGATAGGAAGTTACAAGGGGAATAAGCACTTCGAGCACGACTTCCGCCGTAACGTAGATCGGCGTAAGTATCGTGTCCCGTTTGTATTCCCGGACGGATTTTGCCAGTTGTTTTATCATAATGCCTCCTTTTATCGGTCTGTCGTTCCGCGCCGCCCTGCGTTCCGTTTCCGGCAACAGGGCCGCCGCCGTTTATTTTTCGAAAATTCCGACGATAAAATCTATGTTGGGTCTGAACGGGTTGCGCTCTATGTTCCTGGAAATGAGCACGTTGTTCAGCGAATACCCCTGAATGACGGAAAGCAGCAGCGTGCAGCAGTTTTCCGCCGAATATTTGTCGGTGAATTCTCCCGCGGCCTGCCCGTCGGCGAAAAACTTCATGAAAAGGCGGGGCAGGGGCTTTTTGAGGTCGCCGCTCGTAAGCGAATCGTCCGCGTTCACTTTCAGAAACCAGCGGGATATGAAGAAGAAAAAGTAATAGGAAAAATTCTCGTTCGAATATATTTTATTAAAGATATAGGTCAATAAATTCTTCAGTTTTTCCCGATATGCGCCCGTTCCCGAAGAAATATATTTTTCCACCACCTCGTAAGTGTCGTTGTTGGCGTTTTTCATGATCTCGTCGAATATTTCCTGCTTGTTTCGGAAATAGTGATAAAAAAGGCCGTGCGAACAGCCCGCTTTTTTCACTATGTCGTCCACTTTCGCGCCGTCGTAGCCCTTTTCGCAAAAGACTTTCAGCCCCGCAAGCACGATCTGGTCTTTGCGTTCCGCTTTGATCTTTTCAAGCTGTCTGGCAGTTTTCGGCATGATTTTTCTCCTTCGGTTGACACGCACGTCAATTGTTTTGCGCCTATTATAGCGGAAATAAAAATCAATGTCAACTAAATAGCAAGTCTATTATAAAACGCATTTGTTAAAAATTTGTAAAATGTTTTGCGCGGACGAAAAATGCCCCGCGCGCGCGGCGCAGAGAAAACATTATAAAAAAGACAAAACAATTGACTTTGACGGGCGAATGCGGTATACTATAAACCGAATTGCAATTTTAAAGAGAAAGAGCCCCGCGCGGCGGGGCGGACGAGGAACGAAATGAAAAAAGTATTTACCAGCGAGAGCATCACGGAAGGACATCCCGATAAGGTGTGCGACCGCATCGCCGACGCCGTGCTCGACGCGATTTTGGCAAAAGACCCCGACGCGCGCGTGGCGTGCGAATGTGCGGCGACCAGCCAGTTTCTTCTCGTGATGGGCGAGATCACCGCGAACGCGGATATCGACGTGGAAAAGATCGCGCGCGAAAAGATAAAAAGCATCGGCTATACGGACGAGAAACTCGGTTTTTCCGCCGACGGCTGCAAAATAGAGGTGAGGCTCAACAAGCAGAGTCCCGACATCGCGCTGGGAGTGGACAACTCCCTCGAATGCAAGGGCAACAGCTGCAGCCTTTCCGATAAGATCGGCGCGGGAGATCAGGGCATGATGTTCGGCTACGCCTGCCGCGAAACGGAAGAGCTTATGCCGCTCACGCTGGTGCTTTCGCATAAACTTTGCAAGCGCCTCGAAGAGGTGAGAAAAAGTGGGTTTCTGCCCTACCTGCGTCCCGACGGAAAGGGACAGGTGAGCGTGGAATACGAAAACGGCGTTGCACGCCGCGTTTCGGCGGTGGTGCTCTCTTCCCAGCACGACGAAACGGTAACGACCGAGCGCCTGCGCGAAGATCTGAAAAAACACGTCGTCGAAAAAGTCATCCCGAAAGAACTCCTCGACGGCGGGACGAAATATTTCATCAACCCCACGGGGCGCTTTGAAACGGGCGGCCCTGCGGGAGATTCGGGGCTGACGGGCAGGAAGATCATCGTGGACACCTACGGCGGTAGATGCCCGCACGGCGGCGGCTCGTTCAGCGGCAAGGATCCCACCAAGGTGGACAGGAGCGCGGCGTATATGGCGCGTTACGTATGCAAGAACCTCGTTGCGGCGGGACTTGCCGACGAGATCACGCTGGAAGTCGCTTACGCCATCGGCGTGGCGCACCCCGTTTCCGTGTTTGTAGACACGCACGGCACGGGCAGGCTCGCGGACGAACGCCTGGCGGACATCGTCAGGGAGGAGTTCGACCTGCGTCCGCTCGCCATCATCGAAAAACTCGGCCTTCGCCGCCCGATTTACGAACAGACGGCGGTCTACGGCCATTTCGGCAAAGCGGGGCTCCCTTGGGAGCAGACCGACAGGGCCGCGGAGCTGAAAGGCAAATATCTGCATGCTTGAATTTCTGAAACGCGCCGCCGAGAAAAACGCGTTTAATCCCGGCTGGACGTGCGCTTACTGCGGGCGGGAAATATTCGACGGAGGATACTTCTGCAGGGAATGCGCGGAAAAGCTGCCGCTCAACGACGGCGAGATCTGCGCCCACTGCGGCAGGGAGCTCGACGCGCCGCAGGATTACTGCTACACCTGCGCGGGGCGGCTCACCGCTTTCGACGCGGGCAGGAGCGCATTCGTCTACGAAGGGATCGTTTCGGCGCTGATCAGAAAATTCAAATACGGCAACGCGCGCTATCTCGCCAAGGTGTTCGCGCCCTATCTGGCTAACGTATATTACGGCAGTTTCGCCGCGGCGGACGCCGTCGCGTACGTGCCGATGCTGAAAAAAGATCAGCGTAAAAGGGGATTTAACCAGACCGAACTGCTCGCGCGGGAATTTTCCGCGCTGACCGGGCTCAGGGTGATATCGGCCGCGGAAAAACGCCGTCCCACGGCAAAACAGGCCGCTCTCGACAGGGCGGACAGGCTGAAGAATATGGAAAACACGTTCCGCGTCGCGGATAAAGCGGCGGTCGCGGGGCTGAATATTTTGATCCTCGACGACGTTACGACGACGGGCGCCACCGCGAACGCGCTGGCGGCCGAACTCAAAAAGAGCGGGGCGGAAAAGGTCTTTGTCCTGACCGTCGCCTCCGTTTCGGGTTCGGAGAGGAAAAAAGAAAAACAAGCGGAGAGCGGCGCTTTCCGAAAGGAGTGAAAATGGGACTCATCAGGTATCTTTTAGGCGGAGAAAACAGGCGGAACCTGCGGCGTTTGGACTCTATGTCCGACAAGGTTCTCGCGCTCGAAGAAAAATACAAGGCCATGAGCGACGAGCAGCTGAAGGGCATGACCGCCGAACTCAAGGACCGCCTTAAAAACGGCGAAACGCTGGACGACATCTTGTACGACGCGTTCGCCGTCGTGCGCGAGGCCGCGTGGCGCGTGCTCAACATGCGGCACTATAAAGTCCAGGTCATGGGCGGCATCTGTCTGCACCAGGGGCGCGTGGCGGAAATGAAAACGGGCGAAGGCAAAACGCTGGTCGCCACCCTGCCCGCCTATCTCAACGCGCTCACGGGGGAGGGCGTGCATATCGTTACCGTCAACGACTACCTCGCCAAGCGCGACGCCGAATGGATGGGCAAGATCTATAAGTTCCTCAACCTCACGGTCGGCGTGGTCGTTCCCGGCATGGAGGACGACGAAAAGCGCAAGGCCTACGCCTGCGACATCCTCTACGGAACCAACAACGAACTCGGTTTCGATTACCTGCGCGATAACCTGAAGAGCCGCATCAACCAAATGGTTCAGCGCGAGCTTGTGTTCGCCATCGTCGACGAAGTGGACTCCATTTTGATAGACGAGGCGAGAACGCCGCTCATCATTTCGGGCAGAGGGCAGGAATCGAGCGAAAAATACATCTCCGCCAACAGGTTCGTCAAGACTTTGAAACTCGACGAGGACTTTACTATCGATATCAAGGAAAAGAGCGTGCAGATCACCGAAAGCGGCTCGGCGAAAGCCGAACGGTTCTTCGGGCTCAACAACCTCGCGGATATCGAAAACGCCGACCTCAACCACCATATACAGCAGGCGCTCAAAGCGCACTATATATTTAAAAAGGATAACGATTATATCGTCAACGACGGCGAAGTCATTATCGTAGACGAGTTCACGGGGCGCCTCATGATCGGCCGCCGCTATTCGGACGGTCTGCATCAGGCGATAGAGGCGAAGGAAAACGTGAAGATACGCAACGAGAACAAGACGTACGCGACCATCACGTTCCAGAACTATTTCCGCATCTATAAAAAGCTGTCGGGCATGACGGGTACCGCCAAGACGGAGGAAGAGGAATTCCGCTCCATTTACGGGCTGGACGTCCTCGAAATACCCACGAACAAGCCCGTCGTCCGCAACGACATGAACGATGTCATCTACTCCACCGAAAAGGGCAAGATGAACGCCATCGTGGAAGAGATCGCGCGCCGCCACGAAAAGGGGCAGCCCGTGCTGATCGGTACGGTAACGGTCGAAAAGTCGGAGGAGATTTCCAAACTGCTTTTGAAAAAGCGGGTGAAACATAACGTTCTGAACGCGAAGAACCATGCCAAAGAAGCGGATATCGTCGCGCAGGCGGGCAGACTGGGCGCCGTTACCATTGCTACCAACATGGCGGGGCGCGGCACCGATATCCTGCTGGGCGGCAACCCCGAATTCCTGGCGAAGAGAAAACTCCGCGAAGAGGGCGTGGATCCCGAAGACATAGAGGTTGCGACCTCCTTCGTTTCCGACGTGCCCGATAATATCAAGGAAATCCGCGCGCATTACTGGGACGTTTACAACGAGTTCAAAAAACAGACCGACGCAGAAAAGGAAAAGGTCATCGCGGCGGGCGGCCTGCATATCCTGGGCACCGAACGGCACGAGTCGCGCCGTATCGACAACCAGCTCCGCGGACGAAGCGGCCGTCAGGGCGACGCGGGTTCCTCGCAGTTCTTCATCTCGCTCGAAGACGATCTGATCAAGCGGTTCGGCGGCGAGCGGCTGCAGAGCGTTTACAGTTTCTTCAAGGTGAAGGAGGACGAGCCTTTGCAGGCGAAAATGCTTTCGAGAAGCATCGAGAACGCGCAGAGGGCCATCGAGGGCAGAAACTTCGGCATCAGAAAGCACGTTCTGGAATACGACGACGTCATGAACAAGCAGAGAGAAGTCATGTACGCCGAACGTCTGAAGGTGCTGAAAGCCGATAACGTGCATGAAGACATATTAAAGCTCATTCCCGAATTTGCGAAATACGTCGTTTCCACGGCGATAGACAACGAAAACAAACCGGAAACGTGGGACATAGACGCGCTCAACAAGACGATAGAGGCAAAGCTCCTGCCGCCCGAAAGCAACTTCATGACCAAGGAACGCGCCATGAACTGGGATTACGAATATATGCTTTCCCAGCTGAACGAGGCCGTTACGGAGGCGTACGAGGCGAAGATCGCGCGCTATAAGGAAGAAGGGCTCAACTTCTACGAGATAGAAAAAATCGTGCTTTTAAAGAACGTAGACGGCAAGTGGATAGACCATATCGACGCCATGGATCAGCTGAGAAAGGGCATTTCCCTGCGTTCCTACGGCGGCGTGGATCCCGTGATCGAATACAAGAAAGAGGGGCGCGAAATGTTCGAGGATATGACCATCAGCATCCAGGACGACACCATCGGCGTGCTTTTAAAAGCGGAATTGCAGAAAGTGCCCGTCCGCCGTCCCGCCGTGGAGGAAAAGAAAGACCTCGTTACCAACCAGGAAGGCCCCGCCGCGCCGCGGCGCGCCGCGAAGACGGTCGGGAGAAACGACCCGTGCCCGTGCGGAAGCGGCAAGAAGTATAAAAACTGCTGCGGCAGAAACGTTTGACGCGAATGAAAAGAACCTCTTCAGGAGGTTCTTTTTTTCATGCCCGGCGGGCGGGGCAACGGCGGAAAGCGCCGAATGCGGCCGATTTTCTTGACAATATTTCCTCCTTATATTAAAATAATAGTTGCGGGCGCAACGATTGCCCGCAGGAGGGATAAGCATGCCTGTATTTATGAAATACGTCGGGGAGGTATGGCGGTGCGCCAACCTGTACAGGACGGAAAATTACGCGGAGCTGGGCATCGGCAGCTATCAGGATTACTATATCCTCAACATCTGCAAAAACCCCGGCGTTTCGCAGGAAAAACTTTCTAAATTAATTTACGTGCACAAGAGCAACGTTGCGCGTCAGCTCAATTCGCTCGAAGAAAAGGGATTCGTTACCCGCGTGCCCGATCCGCGCGACAAGCGCAGCCTGCTGGTCTATCCCACGGAAAAGGCGCAAAACGCGCTGCCGTTCATACGCGAAGTGCACCGCAGGTGGAACGAAAGCGTGCTTGCGGGGTTCAGCGAAGAAGAAAGATCGGCCGTCGCTTCGCTGATGGAAAAGCTCTCGTCGAACGCCAGGAGGGTGGCGGAAGAGTTGGGCGGGGACGAGCGATGAAAACCGTATTTTCCTATCTTTCGCCCTATAAACTGCGCATAGCTTTGGGGCTTTTTCTGAAGGCGGCGGGCACGTGCGCGGAGCTTGTGCTGCCGCTCATCATGGCGTACATGATAGACGAAATCGCGCCTGCGGAAAACATTACGGCGCTGTCGCTGTGGGGGGCGGCCATGCTGGCGTGCGCGGCGCTCGCTCTCGTCGGCAACGTCGCTGCAAACCGCATGGCCTCCAAAGTCGCGCGGGACACCACCGAACGCCTGCGTTCCGACCTCTTTGAAAAGACGCTTTCCCTCTCCGCCCGCCAGACGGACGAGGCCACGCTCCCTTCTCTCGTTTCCCGCCTTTCGTCGGATACGTATAACGTACATAATATGATAGGCATGATGCAGCGGCTGGGGATACGCGCGCCCATTCTGCTCGTCGGCGGGATCGCGCTTACATTTACGGTAGACCCCGTGCTCGCGCTCGTCCTGCTCGTTACCGTGCCTTTTCTCACGTTGATCGTCGTGCTCGTTTCCAAAAGGGGCATAACGCTTTATACGGGCTTGCAGCGCTCGGTGGATACCATGGTGCGCAAAGTGCGCGACGACTACGCGGGCATCCGCGTGATCAAGGCGCTTTCCAAAACGGAATACGAGGGGGAAACCTTTCAAAAGATAAACGAAAGCGTAGTCCGCTGCGAAAAAAAGGCGGGCGTTACCATGGGCGTTACCAATCCTTTGATGAACGCCGTGCTCAATCTCGGCATGGCGGCGGTCATTTTCGTCGGCGCTTACCGCGTGAGCGGCGGCCACGCCATGGTGGGCGACTTCATCGCGTTCACTTCGTATTTCACGATCATACTGAACGCGGTCATCTCGGTGAGCAGGATATTCGTCAACTTTTCCAAGGGCGGCGCCTCGGCGAAGCGCATCGGGGACGTGCTCGCTCTCCCGCGGGATTTGGCGCCCGTGCCCGAAGAGGGGGAACGGGCGGAAAACGCGCCCGTCATCAGCTTTGAAAACGTCAGTTTTTCCTACGGCGGCGCGGAGGCGCTGAAAGACATAAGCTTTTCCGTGGAAAAGGGGCAGTCGCTCGGCGTGATCGGCGCGACGGGCAGCGGAAAGAGCACGCTGGTCGCCCTGCTGCTCCGCTTTTACGACGCGGACGAAGGCGAAGTAAAGATAGACGGAAAGAACGTGAAGAGCTACGATAACGCCGCTCTGCGCAAAAAATTCGGCACGGTGTTCCAGAACGACTTTCTCATGGCGGCGAGCGTGCGGGAAAATATCGATTTCGAGCGCGGACTGAGCGACGGGGCGATCGCGCGGGCGGCGGGTTACGCGCGGGCGGACGGGTTTATAGAGGAGCACGGCGGATACGAAGGCATGCTGACGGCGCGCGGCGCGAATTACAGCGGCGGGCAGAAACAGCGGCTGCTTATCGCCCGCGCGCTCGCGGGCGCGCCGGAAATCCTCGTGCTGGACGATTCCTCCAGCGCGCTCGATTACAGGACGGACGCTCAGCTTAGAAAAGCGCTTTTGGAAAATCTGCCCGACGCCACGGTGGTCATGATCGCGCAGCGCATCAGCTCGGTGCGCTTTGCCGACCGCATCCTCGTGCTCGACGGCGGCAGGGCGGTCGGGTTCGGCAGCGACGAACAGCTGATGAAGACCTGCGAAACGTACCGCAAAATTTACGAATCCCAGCACGACGGGGAAGGAGGAGAAGATGCAGCTCAGTAACGCTCTCGGCGGCGACAGGCTGAAAACGGGCAAAAAAACGGTCATCGTCCGCCTTTCAAAATACTTTTTCCGCTATAAGTTCAGCGTGCTCGCGGCCTTTTTCCTCATGGCGGCCAGCAATCTGCTCGCCCTGCTCGGTCCCTATCTTACGGGGTTGGCAATAGACGCGATCGACTTGAAAACGGGCGTGGATTTCGCCGCGGTGGCAAAATACTGCATGTGGATGGCCGCGTTTTACGTCGCGTCCTCGGCGTTTTCCTATATCCTTTCCGTGCTCATGATCGGGCTCAGCCAGAAGATCGTGCGGCAGATGCGGCAGGATGTGTTTGAAAAAATCCTTTCCCTGCCCGTCGGCGCGCTCGACAGGGTACAGGCGGGCGACCTCATCAACCGCATATCCTACGACATAGATACCGTGAACGCCTCGCTTTCCAACGACATACTGCAGGCGGCGACGGGAATCATCACCGTGGCGGGCGCGCTCGTCGGCATGATACTGACTTCGCCCGCCCTGCTCGGCGTGTTTGCGGTTACGATACCTATATCGGTCCTCATCACCGTCAGGCGGAGCAAGGCGGTGCGCCCGCTCTTCCGCAGGCGTTCGCAGAAACTCGCGGAACTGAACGGTTTTTCCGAAGAGATGCTGTCGGGGCTGAAGACCATCCGCGCCTACGGCAGGGAGGAGGAGATCCTGTCCAAATTCCGCGGCAAAAATACGGACGCGGCGGACGCTTATTACGCCGCAGACTATTACGGCAGCCTGATCGGACCTTCGGTCAACTTCGTCAACAACCTCGGCACGGTGCTCATCAGCACGGGCGGCGCGTTTTTCTACCTGTTCGGGCTGATCTCCGTCGGGGATATATCCGCTTTCCTGCTCTATGCGAGAAAGTTTTCCGGCCCGGTCAACGAATACGCGAACATCATGGGCGAAATCCAGTCGGCGCTGGCGGCGGCGGAACGCATTTTCCGCCTGCTCGACGCCGAATCCGAAGCGCCCGACCGCGAAGGCGCCGCCGAACTGACCGACGTCCGCGGGAGCGTGCGTTTCGAAAACGTGAAATTTTCCTACGACGGCAAGGAAGACGTCATTCACGGTTTGTCTTTTTCCGCGGAACCGGGGCAGACGGTGGCCGTCGTAGGCCCGACGGGAGCGGGCAAAACCACGCTCGTAAACCTCATGATGCGTTTTTACGAACCGCAGTCGGGCAGGATAGAACTGGACGGCAGGGATATCGGAGAATACACGCGGCGCAGCCTGCGCGCGGCCTTCACCATGGTGTTGCAGGACACATGGCTTTTCGAGGGCACGGTGTTTGAAAATATCGCCTACGGCAGGGAAGGCGCCGCGCGGGAGGAAGTGGAACGCGCCGCGAAAGAGGCGCATATCGACGGTTTTATCCGTTCTCTTCCCAAGGGGTACGATACCGTTCTGACCGACAGCGGCGTCAATCTGTCCAAAGGGCAGAAACAGCTGATCACCATCGCGCGGGCCATGCTTTCGCCCGCCAGACTGCTCATACTGGACGAGGCGACCAGCAATGTGGACACGCGCACGGAGATACTCATACGCGACGCGATGGCGAAACTCATGCGCGGGCGGACGAGTTTCGTCATCGCCCATCGCCTCACGACCGTCAGGAACGCCGATCTCATTTTAGTGGTGAGCGGCGGGAATATCGTGGAAAGCGGCAGGCACGAGGAGCTTTTGGAAAAGAAAGGTTTTTACACCGATATCTACCAAGCGCAGTTCGAATAGACGGGCGCCGCCTTCCGGCGGCGTTTTTTTGCGCGCGGGCGGGAAAAATCCGCGGGGCCGAACGTTTGACATCGATTTTTCGATATGGTATAATTAACACCGTTCGGAAAAACAGGACGGACCGTCCGCGGGCGAATATCGCCGAAGGCTCTGCCGCCCCGCGGAAAAAGGATAGAAAAATGTTGGCTTTACAGATATTTTTACTCGCGGCGGGCATGCTTCTGCTCGTCAAGGGGGCGGATTGGTTCGTGGACGGAAGCGCGGGCGTCGCGCGAAAATGCAAAATTTCCACGTTGGTCATAGGCCTCACGGTGGTGGCGTTCGGCACGAGCGCGCCCGAACTCGCGGTTTCGGTTACGTCCGCGATCGGCAAGTCCACGGAAATCGCGATCGGCAACGTCGTCGGCAGCAATATTCTGAACATTTTGCTCATTTTAGGCGTTTCTTCCCTCATCAGGCCGCTGCCCGTGCAGAGAAACTCGCTCAGGCTGGACTTTCCCGTCATGCTGCTCGCGACCGCCCTGCTCATCGTGCTGGGGCTTTGGCAGTATACCCTGCAATGGTGGGACGGACTCGTTCTTCTCGCCGTGTTCGCGGCTTATATGACCGTACTGCTCACGCAGGCGAAAAAGGAACAAAAGCGGCTGAAAGCGCAAAACGCCGAAGAAACGTCCGGCGAAAAACCCGATAAAACGCCGAAAAGCCGTTTGGGCCGTTGGTTTGAAGCCATGAAGGCCAAAACCTGGTTTCTTGCCGCGCTTATCGTCGTGGGCCTGGGCATGGTGGTCGGCGGGAGCATGCTCTTCGTCGACGCGGCGAAATACATCGCCGCCTACGCGGGCGTGCCGGAACGGATCATCGGCCTCACGGTGGTGGCGCTCGGCACCTCTCTGCCCGAACTCGTTACTTCGGTCATAGCGGCTGTGAAAAACGAATCGGACATCGCGGTGGGCAATGTCATCGGCAGCAATATTTTCAATATCTTCATGGTCGCGGGGGCGTCCTCGCTCTTTTACCCGCTCGCTTTCACGGAGGCTAACCTGATCGACGCGCTCGCCGCGTTCGGCGCGGCCGCGCTCCTATACTTTTTCTCGCTGATGAAGGGGGATAAGATCAGGCGGTACGCGGGCGTGATCATGCTGTTATGTTTTGCGGGATATTACACATATTTATTTATGTCGTAACCGCGCTTGACAAGCGGGGGCGGCTGTGTTAAAATTCAGATATCATAAGGAGGTTTTTCAATGTTAAAGATCGACGATTACAAAATAAAGATAAAGGAACTTAGGCGACTCCTCACGGAAGCAGGATACTCTCTTTGACTTGGCTCGGTTAAGACGGGAGCTGGCGGAGAAAAAAGCGGAATCGGAAAAAGAGGAGGTTTGGTCCGATCTCAAGCGCTCGCAGCAGCTGGCGAAAGAGATCGCCGCGATCGAAAGCAAGACGGATACTTTCGATAAGGCGGAAAAGGCCATCAACGACACGGAAGAGATACTCGCTCTTCTGGAAGAGGAAAACGACGAAAGCCTGGTGGCGGAGCTGGACGCCGAGCTGGATACTGCCGCAAAGGATATCGAGGAAATGCACCTGAAAGCGCTGCTCGGCGGAAAATACGACGCGAACAGCGCCATCATGACGCTGCATGCGGGCGCGGGCGGCACGGAGGCGTGCGACTGGGTGTCCATGCTCTACCGCATGTATCTGCGTTACGGCGAGCGCCAGGGGTATAAGGTATACGAACTCGACCGCCTGGACGGCGACGAAGCGGGGATAAAGAGCGTTACGCTCAAATTCGAAGGCTTATATGCTTACGGCTATCTGCGCGCGGAAAAGGGGGTGCACCGGCTGGTGCGCATCTCGCCTTTCGACGCGAACAAACGCCGCCATACCTCATTCGCATCCATCGAGGTCATGCCCGAAATAGAGGACGAAGGGGATATCGAAATCCGCTCGGAGGATCTGAAAATAGACACGTACCGCAGCGGCGGCGCCGGCGGACAGCACATCAACAAGACGGACAGCGCGGTGCGCATCACGCACCTGCCTACGGGCATCGTGGTCGCCTGCCAGAACGAGCGTTCGCAGGTGCAGAACAAGGAACAGGCCATGAAGATGCTTCGCGCGAAGCTTATCGAAAAGCGGGAAAGCGAGCGGCTGGAAAAGGAACAGAGCCTGAAAGGCGAGATAAAGAAGATAGAATGGGGCAGTCAGATCCGCAGTTACGTCTTCTGCCCGTACACCATGGTGAAAGATCACCGCACCGGCTGCGAAACGGGCAACGTGGAAGCGGTCATGGACGGCGAAATACAGGAATTTATCATAGATTATCTCAAAAAATCGCAGTAACGCGAGGGAGCTGAAATGCAATTGAAAAAAGACGCGGTCGTGCTCGGCATAGAAACTTCGTGCGACGAAACGGCCGTGGGCATCGTGAAAGGCGGCAGGAAAATCCTCGCCGACGAGATCATATCTTCGGCGGCCGAACACGTGCGGTTCGGCGGCGTGGTGCCGGAAATAGCCTCCCGCGCGCACACCGAGGCGGTGCTCGAGGCGACAAAGCGGGCGCTCGGCGCGGCGGGTATGTCCTTCGGGGATATAGACGCGATCGCCGTTACTTACGGCGCGGGGCTTTTGGGCGCGCTGCTCGTGGGCGTTTCTTTCGCAAAGGGGTTGGCGTACGCGCTCGATAAACCTCTCGTCGCGGTCAACCATATCCGCGGGCATATCGCGGCGGCCTACCTTGCGGACGAGGCGCTCGAACCGCCTTTCGTAACGCTGCTGGCGAGCGGGGGGCATACCGCCGTCATCCGCGTAAAGGACTATCTCGGACACGAGGTGCTCGGTTCCACGCTGGACGATGCCGCGGGCGAGGCGTTCGACAAGACTGCGCGCGTGCTCGGCCTCGAATATCCCGGCGGGCCGAATGTGGAAAAACTCGCGCGGCAGGGAAAAAACGTAATAAAATTCCCCGCCATGCTCAAGGGCTCGCATACCTATGATTTTTCGTACAGCGGACTGAAGACCTCAGTCGTCAATTACGTACATTCCAAACGGCAGAAAGGGGAGGCGTTTTCGGCGGCGGACGTCGCGGCCTCCTTTCAGTCGGCGGCGCTCGACGTTTTGGCGGAAAAGCTCTTCGCCGCGGCGCGCGCGGTCGGTGCAAAGACCGTTACCGCGGGCGGCGGCGTGAGCGCGAACGGATATCTGAGGGAACTTTTGTCCCGCCGCGCGGAGCAGGAGGACGTAAAACTGGTGCTTCCCGAACGGCGTTACTGCACGGACAACGCGTGCATGATCGCCGCCGAAGGATATATTCAATATATAAACGGCAATTTCGCGGGGCTGGATTTAAACGCGAAAGCGAGCATCCCGCTGAGAAACGCGCTGAACGGCGGAAAGAATAATGATCAACATATCTAAAAAAAGACGAAAACTGACGGCCGCCAAATTTTTGGTGCTGGGGTATGTGGTCGTGATCTTAACGGGCGCATTTCTGCTCTGTCTGCCCGTTTCGAGCAGGGACGGGAGCTGGACGCCGTTTATCGATTCGCTCTTTACGGCCACGAGCGCAACCTGCGTTACGGGGCTGGTCGTGTACAGCACGAACGTGCACTTTTCGGTGTTCGGGCAGATCGTAATACTTCTGCTCATACAGACGGGCGGCGTGGGATTTATGACCGTAATCACCATGGTCAGCATGTTCCTCAGGCGCAAGATAGGCCTTTACGAACGAAAGCTTCTGATGCATTCCGAAGGAACGGGGCGCATCAGCGGCGTGATGCATCTGCTCAAGAGGATCCTTCTTTTCACGCTCGTTTTCGAAGCGTTCGGGGCGATCATGCTCGCTACCCGTTTCGTGGGAGATTTCGGCTGGGGCAGGGGTATATATTACGCGGTCTTTCACGCCGTGTCTTCGTTCTGCAACGCGGGGTTCGACCTTTTGGGTACGGCGGATAACCTTTTTCCGTCGCTTACCCCGTACGTGGGGGATCCTGTCGTCAATCTCACCATCATGTTTCTCATCGTCGTCGGCGGGCTGGGATTTATCGTCTGGAGCGACGTGATAGACTGTAAATTCCGTTTCAAAAAATACAGCCTGCATACGAAGATCGTCATTACCGCCACGCTGGCGCTCATCTTCGGCGGCGCGGTATTCTTCTTCTTTTCGGAGGCGAACCATGCCTTCAGGGATCTCACGCTGCCGCAGCGCGTTTTTGCCTCGTTCTTCCAGTCGGTAACGCCGAGAACGGCGGGATACAACACCGTCGCCATGGACGAACTTTCCGAGGCGGGCTGGCTGATGACCGTCATGCTGATGTTCGTCGGCGGCAATACGGGCTCTACGGCGGGCGGCGTCAAGGTAACGACTCTCGTCGTGGCCGTTTTGGGTATCGTCGCCGCGGCAAAAAACGACACTTCCGCCACCGTGGGCAAAAAGAACGTGGGCGGCGTGCAGATTCTGCAGGCGTTTTCCATAATAGGCGTGTATCTGATGGCGGTAATACTCTCCGTCATGATGATGTCCTTTGCGGAGGAACTGCCGATAGAAGACCTCATCTTCGAAGCCGTTTCGGCGATCGGCACCGTCGGCCTTACCACGGGGATTACCCCGACGCTTACGGGATTTTCCAAAGTAATACTTGCGCTTTTGATGTTCAGCGGCAGGGTAGGCGCGTTTTCGCTCCTTTCGGCAATTGCCGAAAAGAAGGAAAATCCGCCCGTCAGGCGCCCGAACGGAAAAATATTGATCGGTTAACCGAGGGAGAAAAATATGAAATCCATCCTTATTATCGGCATGGGGCGTTTCGGCAGAAGCCTGTCCGAAAAGCTTTTGGAACTTGGCAACGACATCATGATCGTGGACAAGAAAGAAGAGCTTATAAACGAGCTTGCGCCGCGCTTTACCAACGCGCTCATCGGCGACGCCACGAATTTAAGCGTTTTGAAGAGCCTGGGCGTGAACAACTTCGACGTATGTTTCGTCGCTATCGGCGAAAATTTCCAGTCGTCGCTGGAAGTAACCTCCCAGCTCAAGGAGCTCGGCGCGAAATACGTCGTTTCCAAGGCGAGCAGCCAGTTGCAGGCGAAATTTCTCTCCCGCTGCGGGGCGGACGAAGTTACTTATCCCGAACGCGACATGGCGGAAAAGCTGGCCGTGCGTTTCAATGCGGACAATATTTTCGACTATCTCGAAATTTCTTCGGAATTCGGGCTCTTTGAAATAGCCGTGCCTAAAAAGTGGGTGGGCAGCACGGTGCTCAACACCAAGGCGCGGCAGGCGCACAACATAAACATCATTGCGGTCAAGCACGGAGGTTCGATGGAAATGCTCACGGGCGCGGACTACGTTTTCCGCGCGGATGACCACCTCGTGATCATCGGGCGGGCGGACGACGTGTTTTCCCTCACCAACAGATAAAGATTCACGGCGCTTTTACGGCGCCGTTTTCGTTTGATTTATTTCGCAAAGTATGGTAAATTAGTTGCATATGAACACCATTTACAGAAAAAACGAAGATTTCAACACCGCGGAATCGGGGCTGTCTTTCACGCTGACCATCGTGTGCCCTTACGCGCTCATGCTGATCGTTACGGCCGTATTCCAGTTCGGGCTGAACGACACGTCGAGCGCGCTCTTCCGCTATATCTCCTATTTCGCAACGCAGATATCCTATCTCGCCGTGGCGGCTTTCATTGCAAAGCAGAAGGGGGGGCTTAGGGTATTCCGCGCGGAAAAATTTCATTGGAAGTATGTTTTTTTGGGGCTGGCGCTCTCTTACGGCATGCTCTTCGGTCTAGGGTATCTGAACGAACTGTTCGTCGGCGCGCTGGAAAACGCGGGGCTGCACGTCAACGGCGTGGCGCCTCCGCTCGACGGCGCGGGGCAGTTCGCGCTCTCGCTCGTCCTCATCGGTCTCATGCCCGCGATATGCGAGGAAACGCTCTTCCGCGGCGCCGTTTTGCGCGGCACGGCGTATATGAACGTTTGGGCGGCCATGGCGCTGAACGGGCTGATGTTTTCGCTCTTTCACCAGAATCCCGCGCAGACGGTATACCCGTTTTTAACGGGCTGCGTGTTCGCGCTCGTCGCTCTGCGGTCGGGTTCGGTTTTTCCCTCGGTGATCATGCATGCCGTCAACAACGTTGCGATATTGTGCATTTCGTATTTCGCGCCGCAGGCGCAAGTCTACAACGCTGCGACGCTGGCGACGGGGCTTGTGCTCTTCGCGGCGGCTTTCGCCTACCTGGCGTTTTTCGATAAGAGCAAGGATCCCGCGGCCGTGCGTTTCGCGCCCGCGCAGCCGCTGCACGGCAAATATTTCTTTTATTTCGCCGCGGTCGGGCTGGTGCTGTGCGTCGTTTCCTGGATCGTCGCGCTGGCGGGGTGAGCACGTGCTGAAAGTAAACGTCGTCGCCGTCGGCAAGGTGAAAGAAAGATATTTCAAAGAGGGCATAGAAGAATACGCGAAGCGCATTTCGCGCTACGCGGACTTTTCCCTGATTGAGGTCAGGGAGGAAAATTTTTCCAAAGAGGGGGAGGCGGAACGCCGCCTCGCCATGAAAAGGGAGGCCGGGCGCATACTGCCCGAACTGAAAGGGTACGTGATATGCCTTGCCGTAGAGGGCAGAAAGCTTTCGAGCGAGGGTTTGTCCGCAAAGCTGGAGGATATCAAGCGGACGTCGGGCGAAACGACTTTCGTCATAGGCGGTTCGTACGGGCTGGATGAAACGGTGAAACGAGAT
>ERZ506942.221-NODE-221-length-16703-cov-4.35818_pt1 | contig 16703 bp, 17 predicted proteins | sample MGYA00512900_ERZ506942 | MGnify/ENA metagenome assembly ERZ506942
TATATAATTTCTAAATAAATTTCCACCCTATTTTTAGGATTTTTTTATTTTTAAAGAGAATAATTTTCATTTTTCATACAAACATCCAAAAATCCTTCATTTTATTAAAAAAATATTCTTATATGAATTTATCTAAAATTATTTTTCATTCATAGATTCAAGTTTTTTTCTTTTCTTACAAGAATTATAGAGTTATATATATATATATCAAACATTCTTTTCATTAAATAGAATATTAACATCCAAGAAGAACCAAATAATGATGTAAATCAGTTATCAAATAGACTCTAACAAGATAAAAGTCTCATAATCATTATAGTTATGAGACCAATATCACTTTTCTAGTACTATTTTTTTGTTAACCCCATGCTTTCTAAGCCTTTGACTGTTTGTTGATAACTTACATAAAGAACCTTACCATCTGCTTTTGTTGTTGTGATTAATTTTGCAGTCTTTAATGCATCAAAATCTGCTGTTTCATAATCAATAACTATTGTTTCATTAATTTTGTCATCAGTTATATCTGCTTTATAGCTTACACCTTTAATATCATATAATTTTTTTATTTGTGCAACTGTTTGCTCTGCCGCCTTTTTATCAATACCCAAATCTTTTAAGTTTGTCTCAGTTACAGAAGTCTGTTTTAAAACACGATCTCCTGAATAATCAATTGTGTTTGAAATCTTAACTCCATTGACTTCACCTTCATATACTGCTGTCTTAGTTTTAGAAGTTTCTCCACCACAGCCACTTAATACAACCGCTGCCATCATTATGCACATTCCTAATTTTAATAATCTTTTCATGATTTACCTCTTTCTTCTTTTTAGAATATCAAAAATAATTAAATTAACTTTATTATCCTTATATAAGATAATTTACAAACCTCTTTCAATCTGATTCCTATTCCTATCTGACATACTCTGATATCAGTTCCATTATTTGATTGCGTTTCATCACAGATATCTTATAGATATCTCCATTTTGCATTGTCACCTGTATTCCTGTCTTTATAAACAAATTAATCGTAAATGGTGCTATGTTGTCGATATCCTCATATTCAATATCATACGCTGCTGACTTCTTAAATGGTCCCCATGTTCGAAATGCTATTCGTTCATTTGTAAAGTAGAATCTTCCTGACACCTGCTTCTTCATAACCATTTGCGGTGTCTTCCATGTATCTCCCTTCTTCTCTTCTCGTAATTCTTCTCCTGCTCTTAAACTCAATTCCTCTGTTCTCACTTTAACATCTCTCCTTACCTATTCACCTGTTCTGATTGTTTCTTTATATATGTCCTGAATTCCTCATTCTCTGTTGTATAGTCTACTTCTCCAAGAATTCTGTCCTTTAATTTGAATCCTACTCTTGTTCCATCTTTCAAGTCTATAGAAATCATTGTCACTCTCTTTTCCTTTATTGTGATTCTTTCTATATCCTTTCTTTGAAATGTAAAAAATCTCTCTTCATCAAGATTCATCTCTTTAGCTGTATTTGAACTGTATACATAGAAGAAATAATATGTCTCTTGGCCATATCCTATCACATAGTCACGTGTGCCTATCTCTGAGCCACGATATGATGCTTTTCCTGTCAGCGCTGTTCTTACTACTGCCTTTGCTACATTCTTTGCACCCTCTCTCGCCTTTTCTTGTGCTGTTTGGCACATACTATTGTTGCTTGTTACATATGCAAGTTTGACTGATTCCTCTTTAATATATGTTTTCCTGATACGCTCTAATTGCATCTTAACACTCTCAATCCGCATCCCTGACATTTTCTTGCGCCGTTTCTCTGATACTATTCTCATCACAACAGCCAAAACAATAACAATCACTATCCATCCGACAATAATTATCATCTGTAAATTATCCATAAATCCCCCTCATCTCTTATTTAGTCCTGTCTCTTCTTTGCTTTCTTAGATAAACCATTCCTACCATCCCTGATAATCCCAGTATGACATAAATCTCTATGAGACTCTTATCTTCTGTAAGAACTGAATCTGGTTTCTGATTTCTTTGATCATCTCTATCCGGATTCTCTGCATCTACATTGATAGATGGCTTGTCGGGATGCTCTGAATTGAAACTCAGACTTCCCGTTCCATACTCTACATCTCCTACCTTAACTGTTTTATTAGGCTTCCAGTAATCATCAACTCCATCACCATCCAGGTCTATTGGTGGACGGCGATCATTGCTATCACTTATTCCATTTCCATCAGCATCTATATTCGTATCCGGCTTCCAAATACCATCTTCATTTCCACCTTCTGTACTTGGCTTCCATGTTCCTGTATTATCCGTATCTATATTGATATCTGGTTTTCCATCATTGTCTACATCTATATTAATATCTGGTTTTCCATCATGATCTGTATCTATATTGATATCAGGTATTCCATCTTTGTCTACATCTATATTGATATCTGGTTTTCCGTCTTTGTCTACATCTATATTGATATCTGGCTTGCCATCATTATCTACATCTATATTGATATCTGGCTTGCTATCTTTGTCTACATCTATATTGATATCTGGCTTGCCATCATTATCTACATCTATATTGATATCTGGCTTGCTATTTTTGTCTACATCTATATTGATATCTGGTTTAAAATCATTATCATTATCAATATTGACATCTGGCTTTCCATCATTGTCTATATCTATATTGATATCAGGTATTCCATCATTATCTGTATCTATATTTAAACTATCCATTCTGTATTCATTTATTTTTTCACTAATTGTGTAGTTTCCATCTCCTCCTATGTACTTTGCCGATATTGTCTGTTTCTCTCCTGGAACGCATAAAGTTCCATTGACGGCTTTGTAGTCACTAGAGGCTGTACTGTAGTTATAGTCTATCGCTCCTGACTTTACTACGCTTCCATCCTTGGCATGGGCTGTCAGACTGACTGGTTTTCCTATCTCCTTTCCGTTCATATAGAACTGTACCTTTCCTTTTGGCGAAGCACAGTTCGCTCCTTCACCCTTTGCTGGTGAGATTCGCGCGTTCAATGTTATCTTTTGATCTGGTCTGAAGATATCTGGACTCTGGCTCAAGCCTGTTACTGTTATTTCAGTCTCAGTATCTGCTGGAGTAATCTCTGCATACTTAAAATAAGTTCTATGTCCCCAGTAAGCATCCTTGAAGTTTTGTACTGATGAGGTTGCATACTCAGTTGATGTAATAATCAATTGATACTTTCCTCCATCCACATTGATTCCTGGTGTAATTTCTGCATCATCTTCTACTGTAACTCCATCATCTTTGAGTTTCTGTGAATTCAGTGTCATTTTTGAAGCATCTGTCAATGAGCCATTAACTGGAATTGTCGTCTTAATTCCTAATGCAGCAATATCATCCACAATTTGTCCATCATCAAGTGGAAGACCATCATATCTCTTAGTCAGAATATTAGCTGCAAGATCACTGCTACTGATATCAAACTTTACATACTGCTTTAAAAATCCATTGGATGTATTTCCAACATCCTTAGCAAAGAAAGTATCAGTATCAAGAATACTACCTGTTGATTTATCAAAGACATCCAAATCAACACTGACCTCTGAACCTTTCTTGGCATCAGGCAGCCAGAGATAGAGAAGACCCTGTTCATCGGTATAAGAAGGAGTTCCGTAGTCATATTCGATACCATCAATCTTCATATCCATGACATCAACAAGAGTCGTTGCTACCTTATCAAGCCCCCAACTGTCAAGACCAATCTTTGTCATGAAGACCTTTGTCTTCTTCCCCATATCACCATAGGCAACCTTCCCACCAATACTTGAGAACTTGTTAGCCTTTAATGAGCCTCCCAGAACATAAACGTCAGCCTGTGATCCCCCCAAATCATTTCTCCCTCCTACTGCTTTAGAAATAATTGTTCCACCAGTTACAATAATTTTATAGTTGGAAGAAGTAGAGGGAGTCGAATCGGTTATACATCCATCACCAAAGGCATCAGCATGAGTATTTCCATTAGCATAAGTCAATCCACCATTAATAGTAATATTTCCACTTTTCCCATATCCTGTTTTCCAATCTACAACTTGTGGTGTTAAACGATTTAAAGTTGCATCAACATGACAGCCACCACCTATTCCTGCACCATGATATGAACCTAGTGATGTAATGACGCCACCATTAATAACAATATTACCTCCATCACCAAGACAGCCACCACCTATTCCTGCACCATATCCATAATATGTTGATGAATTAACACAACCAATAGAATCAATAATTCCACCATTGATGGTGATATTTCCTGCACTTTCACCATTTCCCCCACCTAAACCTGCTGATCTATCATTTCCAATAGTATTCAATTTACCTGGATAAGAGCTATCCATTGCAGTCAGACGAGTTCCTTTCTTCAGTCTGGTTCCATTGAGTAACGTCACATCATAAGGAACCTTGCCAGATTCAGGAATAATATCATTCCCCTGTGAATCCTTATTAACAACAGAATCATCTATATAGACACTTGTTGTCTTTCCACAGCGTAACCCTGGATAATCGCCATCTTTTGAAATCAATTTGTTTTCCGTGTTATCTGCTAAAATAATATAAGCACTTGCCCCCACTTGATCATTATCACTATCTGGAGTCAATGTGAATGGACTATTCGCTGTTGTGCTGATATTCACTCCTGCAAACGTGAGATTCGCCTTTACATTCTCTGGAATAACAATTCTATCTGTTGTTGCAGCTGAAGGATTCTGATTTCTTATGGTCAGTGACTGACTGCTGAGTATTGTCAGCACTCCTGATGTATAGCTAAAATCAGTTCCCTCTACACCGCCATTGACATGAAATGCACCAACATCTACACCACTGTCTGCATCAACAGCATATCCCATACCCAGAAACAGCCCAATACTAAGCAAAAGCAATACAATTAGCTTTTTCTTTTTTCTCACTTGTCATAACCTTCTTTCTTTTCTGTTTATCTATTTTTGCTTCATTTCCCTTTCTATCTTTTTCTTATATATCCTCTATCCTCCATTTTTCTCGTCAGTGTCATTACTGTAAAACTACCTATCCTCCTTCCCTGGTTCATTAAAGTTCACACAAAAAAACCATACATTTTCGTTAGAAAAAGTATGGTTAATCAATAAAATATATAGTATTTTTGTCAGTTCGTAAAAGTGAACATTTACGAACTTTTTATACATGATGAATTATACCATAATTTACCTATTTTCTACAAGCGTTTACAAATAATTCATCTTTCTATTTGTGAAAATGATAATTTATTTTATTTCTTCTTACCATATCACCCACCCTTTCATAAATAAAAAATAAATGAAAATGACATCTCATATATATTTCGATTCTCAAAAACTTCTGTACCACTATTCTATCACAATGAACAAATCTATTTGCCATTAAAAGTATATTCAAACTGTTGTCTCATCCAAATTCTTGCATAATTAAAAATAACCTTTTGATGATCTCAAAAGATTATTTCTCATCCCATAAAACGATTTGATTTTGTTCACGTGTTTTCTTCATATCAATAACACGTTGATTATTTGACCCTCTAAACTTCAAACGAATATTCTTTTCTGCCAGTATAAAAGGTCCGTCCACCAAAACGTCAATATAACTTAAGAGTTCATCACTTACAAAACAGTGTGCACGACCGCCATCAACAAGGTCCTCTAAAAAGTAGCCAGTATAACACCAAACATCTTTATCAGGAAGTTCCTTATGCATTCTTTGTAGCAATGGTAATAACCCTTCTTGATTCGTTGGTTCCATAGGTTCTCCACCCAGCAAACTCAAGCCTTGAATATGTGGTTGTCTCATAAGTTCAATCAAATCATCAATTGTCTGATTTGTAAATTCTTCTCCATAGTGGAAATCCCAAGCGACTTCATTAAAACATTCTGGACAATGATGTGTGCAGCCTGAAACAAAGAGTGAGACTCTCACTCCAGTTCCATTAGCAATATCAACCTTTTTTATTGTTGCATAATACATAATTATAAGTGGAGAACACGCTCTTTAATTTCTTGCGTTCTACCTTGATTCCAGAATTGCGTACCAATATATCCACATGTACGTCTTGCAACACTCATCTTGTCTTGATTTGTATTTCCACAACTTGGGCAAACCCAAATTAATTTTCCATCTTCATCTTCTTTAATTTGAATTTCTCCATCATATCCACATTCCATACAATAATCACTCTTTGTATTCAGTTCAGCATACATAATATGATCATATATATGTTTCATTACAGTTAAAACAGCATCTAAATTATCTTGCATATTTGGTACTTCAACATAACTAATTGCTCCACCTGGTGATAATGTTTGGAATTGTGATTCAAATGTTAATTTTTCAAATGCATCAATTTCTTCAGTTACATTAACATGATAACTATTCGTAATATAGTTTTTATCAGTCACACCAGGAATTTTCCCAAATCTTTTTTGTAAACATTTAGAAAATTTATATGTAGTCGATTCAATTGGTGTTCCATATAAACTAAAATCCATATTCTCCTGTTGTTTCCATTCATTACATCTATCATTTAAATGTTGCATAATTTCTAAAGCAAATGGTGTAATTTCAGGATCAGTATGTGATTTTCCAGTCATGTATTTTACACATTCACAAAGTCCAGCATAACCTAAAGAAATTGTAGAATATCCACCATATAATAATTTATCTAAAGTTTCACCTTTTTTAAGTCTTGCTAATGCACCATATTGCCATAAAATTGGTGCAACATCACTAGGTGTCCCTTTTAAACGTTCATGACGGCACATAAGCGCTTCTTTACACAAATCTAATCTTTCATCCATAATACGCCAAAAAGACTTCATATCGCCCTTAGAAGAGCATGCAACATCAACTAAATTGATTGTCACAACGCCTTGATTAAAACGTCCATAATATTTTGCACGTTGTGTCTCAGGATCAACAAATGGTGTCAAGAAACTACGACATCCCATACATGTATAACAATGCCCATCCCCATTTTTATCAACCTTTAAGCTCTTCATTATTTTTTCAGAGATATAATCAGGAACCATACGTTTTGCAGTACATTTTGCTGCTAATTTTGTTAAATTCCAATACTTACTTCCTTCAGTAATATTATCTTCCTCTAAAACATAAATTAATTTTGGGAATGCTGGAGTCACATAAATCCCTTGTTCATTTTTAACTCCAACAATTCTTTGATTTAAAGTTTCTTCAATAATTAAAGCTAAGTCATCTTTTGTTTGTCCATCAGCAACTTCATTCAAATACATAAAAACTGTTACAAATGGCGCTTGTCCATTTGTTGTCATTAAAGTAATGACTTGATACTGAATCATTTGCACACCACGATTGATTTCTTTACGAACTCTGTATTCAGCCAATTCATTCACTTGTTGGTCACTCACTTCAATACCTTCTTGATCAAATTCCTCACGTACCTCTTTTCTAAACTTTTGACGACTTACATCAACAAAAGGAGCCAAATGAGATAAACTGATACTTTGACCACCATACTGTGAACTTGCAACCTGTGCAATAATTTGTGTTGCAATATTACAAGCAGTTGAAAAGCTCTTTGGTCTTTCAATCATTGTTTCACTAATAACTGTTCCGTTTTGCAACATATCTTCTAAGTTCACTAAACAGCAATTGTGCATATGTTGAGCAAAATAATCAGAATCATGAAAGTGAATAATTCCTTCTTCATGCGCTTTGACAATATGCTCTGGCAATAATAAACGTTTTGTAATATCTTTGCTCACTTCACCTGCCATATAATCTCTTTGAACACTATTCACAGTCGGATTCTTATTAGAGTTTTCTTGTTTGACCTCTTCATTATCACACTCTATTAAACTCAAGATTTGTTCATCTGTCGTATTCGCTTTACGCACCAATGCTCTTTTATAACGATATGTAATATATTTTCTTGCAACTGCAAAAGCATTTAATTTCATAATCTCATTTTCAACTAAGTTTTGAATTTCTTCAACACTTAATGCACGTCGCATTTTTTCACATTGATATTTCACATTATTTGTAATGTTATCAATATCCTCAGCAGATAATCTTTCTGTTTCAACAGCTTCAGCATTTGCTTTTTCTATTGCAGCCGTAATCTTAAGTTCATCAAAAGTGACTTCTGAACCATTTCGCTTAATAATTTTCATATTTCATTTCCTCCCTTACTCTTCGAAAATATAACAGCAGTTTTATTTTAACAAATTCATTTGTTATGAAATATTTTGCTATGTCATCATAACACACGCTTTCTTTATTATAAAGCAATATGAACGATAGGTCATGCAAAATTTTCAGCTTTTTTATACATAAAATAAAAAGCATTGAATACATCAACACTTTTCCTATTTTAAATTTTTTTGTTTTGTTCCACGGATACCATGTACCTTAGAGGATATCTAATATTTAATTTCAAAAGAGCTCTCATTATTTAAAACATCCAACAATTCTATCTCCATTTTATCAATATGAATATACCGAATTGTTTGCATATGCTTAATTAACTGATGAATAAGTTTTTCCTCGCCTTGAAAACAAGCTTCCACATTTCCATTGTATTGATTTCTTACCCATCCTGTCAAACCTAACCGTGAGGCCACCTGATAAACCGTAATACGGAAACCTACACCTTGTACACGCCCATGAAAAACATAGTTTTTCCTAACCATAAACATCACCTCTTTTTTTATTTTATCACAAAGAAAAAAAGAGCCAAGCTCTTTTAATGTTTTTTTGCAAAGTTCCAAGTATCACGGCACATATCTTCTAAAGTTTTTTCAGCAACCCAACCGAGTTCTTCTTTCGCACGTGTTGGATCAGCATAACAAGTCGCAATATCACCTGGACGTCTTTCTTTCATTTCATAATTGACTTTAACACCATTCACTTTTTCAAAAGCCTTCACAATTTCTAATACACTATAACCCTTTCCAGTTCCTAAATTGCAAATATGAACTCCTGGCTGATTGTATTTTTCAATCGCTGCAACATGTCCTTTCGCTAAGTCAACAACATGAATGTAATCACGAACTCCTGTTCCATCAGGAGTGTCATAATCATCACCAAAAACACCTAAACATGATAGTTCTCCAGTAGCGACTTTCATAACATATGGCATTAAATTATTAGGAATTCCTTTAGGATTCTCACCAATTAATCCAGAAGCATGAGCCCCAATTGGATTAAAATAACGTAATAATGTGACTGACATTTGTGGATAAGCATGTTGAACATCAGTTAACACCCTTTCCATCATAGCCTTACTAGTTCCATATGGATTTGTTGTTTCTCCTAGTGGACAATCTTCTGTTAAAGGGACAACTTTTGGATCACCATAGACAGTTGCACTAGAACTAAAAACAATATTATTGACATGATAATCTCTCATCATTTTTGTAACAATCAAAGTTGTCATGAGATTATTTGTATAATATTCAATTGGTTTTGATACTGATTCACCAACTGCTTTGAATGCGGCACAATGAATAATTGCATCTAATTGATTTTCTTGAAAAACTTTTTCAGTCTTTTCTTCATCTAAAATATTAAACTCATAAAACACAACATCTTTTCCTGTAATCTCACGAATATAATCCAAAACTTCAGGCTGTGAATTTGAAAAGTCATCGATCACAACAACATCATGACCAGCTTGAATTAATTCTACACAAATATGACTTCCAATATACCCTGCTCCACCAGTAACTAATATTTTCATTATTTTTTCCTCCTTAAATAATCATCGAAAATATTCTGTATAATTTCCTTGCTAGCAACACCTTCATGTAATTTTTGATCTCCATCAAAAAAACAAGGAACATAATAATAATCATAAGAATCAGCCAATTGTACTTCTTTTGATTCTTCAATCATTTCAATAGGAATCTCTTTATATATAGGATTTTCTGCATACAATTCCTGCATCCAGTTTCTAGCTCTTTGGCAATGTGGACAATGTTCTAGATAAAAAAGCTTCATTAAATTAACCTCATTGTTTTTATAACAATTGGTGTCTTTGGACAATCTTGAAAATTTGTTTGAGCACTTGCAATTTCATCAACTACATCTAATCCATCTATAATTTTACCAAAAGCAGCATATTCGCCATCTAAATGCGGTGCAATATCATGCATAATAAAGAATTGTGAACTCGCTGAATCTTTGACCATTGTACGAGCCATTGATAAAACACCACGTGTGTGCAATAAATCATTTTGAACACCATTACTGCGAAATTCACCTTTAATTGATGGACATGCTTTTTCCTTCATTTGAGCATCTAATCCACCACCCTGAATCATAAATCCAGGAATCACCCGATGAAAGATTAAACCATCATAAAAATTCTTTTCAATCAAGCTTATAAAGTTTTTCACTGTTATTGGAGCAACGTCTGGATATAATTCTCCTGACATGATTTTTCCGTTTTCCATTTCAATTTCAAATTTAACTGTTTCCATTATTTATCCTCTTTTTCTTCAATAATACGATCAGCAGCATCAATGATAATTGGTGCATCTTTTTTCTTTTTCAAATATAATTTAACCCCAAAAAACAAAGCAACTAATCCTGCACATCCTAATAATAAATAGAATATCTTTTCCATTTGTTTAAACTGATAAGCTAACGCTACAGTTAAGCACAAATTAAGAATAATCAATGCCCCAGTTGTCTTTATTCTATGGTTATAAAGGCAATCTAATGCTAAAGCATTCGATAAAAATAATACAATAATTAATCCAACTTCCATATTTTGCCCTCCTGTGTAAACATCATATCATTTTTTTAAATAAATTTCACTATAATTATACTGTAACCGTTTTCATTAAAAATGAAGTGTGTTAGAATAAAAGAAAGAAAACTTAAAAAAGGAGCGTGATATTATGAGAACTTATCACTCAAACGAAATTGGAAATGTTGTCGTGTTAGGCCACTCTGGGAGTGGAAAAACCAGCGTGATTGAAGCTATGGCTTATCGTGCTGGAATAACAAATCGTATTGGTACGATTGAAGATGGAAATACTCTGAGTGACTATTCAGCAGAAGAGGTGAAAAGACAAACCTCGATTGGTTTAACAGTGATCCCTTTAGAATGGAATGATTGTAAAATCAATATTATTGATACACCCGGTTCATTTGACTTTATTGGTGAAGTTGAAGCTGCGCTTAAAGTTGCAGAAAGTGCTTTAATCGTTGTTCCTGCTACAGAAGGGATTAGTGTAGGGACAAAACAAGCTATGCATAAAGCACACGATAAAGCCAAAATCATTTATTTAAGTGGGCTTGATTATCCAAATGCAGCTTATAAAGAGAAGTTAGAAGAATTAAAATTAACTTATGGAAAAGCAATCGCCCCTATTCAAGTCCCAATTATGGAAGGCAGCAAAATGGTTGGCTATGTCAATGTAGCAAAAATGGAAGGACGTTATTTTGAAGGAGAACAAACTCACCCTTGCCCTATCCCTGATAATATGTGGGAAGAAATCACTCCCATCAAAAATATGATTGATGAAGCTGTGGCAAATACAAATGATGAACTTTTAGAAAAGTATATTAATGAAGAACCTTTTACAAAAGAAGAAATTTCTTGGGCATTAAGACAAGGTGTTATGAATCATACTTTAATTCCTGTTTTGTGTGGTACTAACCAAATTGGAATACAAATTGTTTTAAATTCAATGGTTGCTTTCTTTAGTGCTGCAGGTGATATGGTGAATTCAATGGTTGTAAAGAATGAAGACACTGGTGAGGAAGACTTGATTGGCTTTGATGAATCTTTACCAACATCTTTATTTATATTTAAAACAATTGCTGATCCTTTTGTTGGTAGAATTTCTCTATTTAAAGTTTGTACTGGTCGTGTTCATACAGGAACTTCTTTATATAATGTTCATAAAAAAGAAGTTGAGAAAATTAATAAACTTTATATGATGAAAGGGAAAGAATTGATTGAAGTTGATACTTTGAATGCCGGTGACATAGGTGCTCTGTCTAAATTAACACATACACAGACAAATGATACTTTATGTACTTTAGATTATCGTGTTCTATATGAACCTATTCATTTCTCTCATCCTTATTTTGGGAAGGCTATCAAACCTGTTGGAAAAAGCAATGAAGAAAAGATTGCCAATGCTTTAAATAAATTATTAGAAGAAGATCCAACATTACGTTTTGAAAACAATCCTGAAACAAAACAACAATGCCTCTATGGATTAGGTGATATTCATATTGAAACAGTCGTTGCAAAACTGAAAGAAAGATTTAAGATTGATGTTGCTTTAGATGATATTATTATACCCTATCGTGAAACAATTCGTGGCAATGTCACACACCGTTATAAATATAAAAAACAATCCGGTGGTCATGGGCAATATGGTGATGTAGAAATGACATTTGAACCACTCAATGATTATAGTGTTCCTTTTGTATTTGAAGAAAAGATTTTTGGAGGAGCTGTTCCAAGAGCTTATTTCCCAGCCGTCGAAAAAGGTATGATTGAAGCAACCAAGGCTGGTATCCTTGCAGAATATCCTGTTCTTGGTATTAAAGCCACTCTTATTGATGGTTCTTATCATAGTGTTGATTCATCTGAAATGGCTTTTAAAACAGCCACTATAATGTGTTTTAAAGAAGCAATGCCGAAAGCAAAACCAGTTTTATTAGAACCATTTGTCACATTGCATGTTTATGTTGATGAACAATATACTGGTGATATTATGGGACATTTCAATAAAAAGCGTGCCCGTGTTATGGGGAGTGAAATTCTAGAAGATGGTATGATTAAAATCACTGCTGAGGCACCTCAGTCAGAAGTCATGAACTATGCTGTTGATTTAAGATCAATGACACAAGGTCAAGGATTCTTTGAAATGAATTTCTTAGGATATGAATTTGCACCTGATATTGTTGCTAATCGGATTATTGAAAATAGAAAAGTCTAAAACCTCTGTTAAGAGGTTTTTTATTATCACATCAAATAAACACGATTTCCCAAATATTTTCTATGTGTTTCAATTGACACATACGCAAAAGTGTTTAGAATAAGAAGTGTAGACAAAAAGGAGGGATTGTCATGTCTTGTCAGAAAAGGATATTTATAGGCTTTTTTACTCTATGCCTTATGACTGCTTTTTCTTTGAGTCATATATCAGTGCAGGCAGAAGATTTTAAAGGTCAAGAAGAAAAATACATAAAACTTTGTTCATCTTCCAAATTAACAGACAAACAACAAAAAACATGTCAAGAATTTAATACATATCTCAAAGATAAAAACAAAGAACTTTCTAAAGATACAAAAGAAACTCAAAAGAATGTGAAAAATACAGAAAATACGATTCAAGATATTATTAAACAAATGGCAGATTTAGAAGCCAAAGCAACTTCAACACAAAAAGAATTAAAATATATTCAAGATACTATTGAAAAATACAATAAAAACATTACAAAAAAACAAAAAACACTTGAAGAACGTATGTATGCAATGCAAACAACAATGAATTCTGGTGTTTATGTTTCTTATTTATTAGGAGCTGAAGATTTTACTGATTTCATGAGTCGTGCAGCTAATTTTAAAGAATTAACCAAATATGATAATGAAATTATAGAAGAGCTTACAAATACAATGAAAGAAGTACAAAAGCAACAAGATACACTCAAAATTCTTAAAGAATCAATAGAACAAGATAAACTTGCTCAAGCAGAATTGAAAGAAAAATTCACTGCTAAATTAAAAGAACAAAACAAAGAATTAGCAGCAAATAATGCTGAGGTTTCTAAGAATCAGGAATCTATTGATAGTATTCAATCAAATCTTGCAGCTATTAAAAAAGCTGCTGAAGAATCAAAGGTTAATAATGTTACTCAAGCAACTCCAAACAAAAAACCTACAAAACCTTCAAAACCTAATAATAATACCAACAACAATCAGAATAATACAAATCCCCCTGCTGATTCTAACAATTCACAAACTGATAATAATCAATCAAATAATGATTCATCAGATGATTTATCATCAAATGAAAAATTAGGATTACAGATAGCCAATAAAGCTTTAACACGTCAAGGCTATTTATATGTATGGGGCGGTGGACATTCAACGAGCAGCATACAAAATCCTAATTGGACGAAATTTGACTGTTCAGGATTAGTCAACTGGGCTCATTATCAAAGTGGTGTAAATATTGGTGTTGGTAATACCAAAACATTAGCAAACTCAGGAAAAAGTATTTCCAAGAATCAATTACAAGCTGGGGATATCATTCTTTTCAGTAGTAATGGAGCTTATAGTGGAATCCATCATGTTGGTATTTACATTGGAAACAATCGCATGGTTCATGCCCCAACTGAAGGCGAACCAGTTCAAGTATCTAACTTAAATAACAGCTATTGGCAAAGAGAATGGTATAGTTGTAGACGTTTATATTAAGCAAGCATCGATATGCTTGTTTTTTTATGCTATAATAAAAAAAGAAATGAGGGAGAGTATGAAATTATTATTTAAACAAAGATTATTTTCATGGTTGGATAGTTATGATATTTTTAATGAAAACAATCAAGTGACTTATAGTGTACATGGGAAATTAAGTTGGGGACATTGTTTACACATCCATGATCAAAATAGTGAACACATTGGTACAATAAAAGAAGAAGTTTTCACTTTCTTACCAAAATTTAATATGTATATTCAAGATGAATATATTGGTCGTATTTACAAAGAATTTTCATTTTTCAAACCTGTTTTTCATCTAGATTGCAATGATTGGAAAGTAGAAGGCAATTGGTTAGAGTGGGATTACCAGATTGTCAATTCGCACGGAATCGTTATTGCAACAATCTCTAAAGACATCTTCCATTTTACTGATACTTATGTTATAGACGTTGTCCAACCTGATAATGCTTTATATGTCTTAATGATTGCTTTAGCTATTGATGCTGAAAAATGTTCACGACAAAACTAACCGTTAATAAAACGGTTTTTTAACTCTTTTTTAAAAACAACTATAACTTTTACAATAATTAAATCAAAAAAGATAAAATTTTTAAAACAGTCTCATTGCATATATAACTTCATTGTACTATGCTTGAGATAGGAGGTGGAAAATATGGCAAATGAAGATGAAAAGGATTTTAATGCTATGCTACATAATAATAAGGATATGCCAAAATTCCAGATAATCACAGATCAAAAAAGTATAGAAAAATATGGTGGTAATAGAATGTATTTTGCTCCACCAATTGATTATGATAAAATCATGAAACAAATTCCTAAAGGAAAGATTATAACAATAGGAGAAATACGTGAGTATTTTGCTAAAGTTAGTGGAGCAGATTTTACAGAACCGATTACTGCTGGTATTTTTGTTTCTATTGCTGCCTGGGCTAGTTATCAACGAACTGAAGATGAAACACCCTATTGGCGAACTCTTAAGGCAAATGGTGAATTGAATCCTAAATATCCTGGTGGAATTATTGCTCAGAAAGAAAAACTGGAAGCAGAAGGACATACAATTATTCAAAAAGGTCGTAAGAATATCAAATATTATGTCAAAGATTATCAAAAAGTTCTTTTTGAAATCAATGACACTACAATTTAAATATCAATATCCAAAAAAGCAGTCTTTCAAAATATATAAGAAAAACTGCTTTTTAATATTTATATTTTTTCCTTTTGACACTCTGAACAAAAATAAATAGTTCCTCCCAAATAGTTTGCTTTTTCTATAGGAGTTTGACATCTTGGACAAGGTTGATGAAGTGTTTTCTTACTTAATCGTGTTCTATATCCACCTAAATAACCAAAAATATTCTTCTCCGTATCTCTACCACCTTGTTCTATCATTTCACCAAGAATATTTTGGATAGCTTTAAAAAGCTGTTGACTTTCTTGCTTTGACAACGAATTGACTTTACGTTTAGGATGAAGAGAGGCTTCCCATAAAATATCCTGTAATACACCATTACCAATCCCTGGAAAACGCTGCTCAGTTGCTAAAAAAGCTTTGATGCTCATGGTTGGTTTTAAACTTTCTAATATACTCATAAAATAAGAATAAGTAAACTGACTTGAAATAGGTGAAATCTTCTCTAAGCTCTTCAGATAGTATTCATTTTCATAATTTCCATGATGACAAATAATACTTCCATACATCGCAACTTGAAAAACCAAACTGGTTTGATCTTCAAAAATTATAGCCAACTGATATTTAGAAGGTATCTCATCACAGGAAGTAAACACAGTCATATTCACACCATCATTGACACACACATAAACACCTTGATCACATTCAATTTCTACAAAAATGCCAAATCCTCTTGCCCCTTTTATTATACGCCCTTCTAATTGAGAAGGGTAAGAAGCCACACCCCCTTCGAACCAACAAAACTTATGGAATGATGTTGGCAACAAAACTTTAATAATTTTTTTGCCTGTCAAATAATGATTCAACTCTTTAGCACGTGACAAAGCCTCTGGTAATTCTATCATCGTTGTTCTCCTTTATTATCAAAGAGATGATGTTGCATCCCTTCTGGATTATCTAATACCAATTTATATGTTTGATAAATATCTGTTTCCTTAAATGTGACTTTTTGAAAATAGGAATTCAAATCATAAATGATGCCATCTCGATAGGAAAGCAAAATGGGTGAATGAGTGCTTATAATA
>ERZ506942.222-NODE-222-length-16573-cov-4.86494_pt1 | contig 16573 bp, 13 predicted proteins | sample MGYA00512900_ERZ506942 | MGnify/ENA metagenome assembly ERZ506942
TTCTGGAAAAAATCTTTCTGCATGAGATCATCATATCTGAATTTTATGATAAAGTCAAGAAATGCGGGGTAAATTTCGATAATTATCGAAGTTTAAAGGCCCGCATTGCGCATTTTAAAGTTGCGTATTGCATGCGATCGCGCAGATGTGGTACGATAATAATGAAAAAAGAAAAAAGGAGAGCAAGATGAAAAAACTTTTGAATTTTCTTTTGGTATTTCTTTTGAGTTCCGCCCTCTTTGCCGGCGGCTGTTTTTTCACGAAGAACGAACAGGGCGGCGACGACAATATCGAAAAAGAGGCCTTTGAACTCGATCCGAACAAGGAATATTACATCGAATTCATGATGTGGGGCGCGGCGGATGAGGTGGACAACTATACCGCGCTCGTAGATTCTTTCATGGACGAGTATGAAAACATCACCGTCAACATCACGCCTGCCGATTCCGCGCAGTATATGTCTATCCTGACGGGCAAGCTTTCGGGAAAGATGCCCGATCTTTTCTATCTGCCCGAATACGAATTCCGCCCTTGGGTGGACGCGGGGCGGCTGCTGTCCGTTACGAACGGATTTACCGAAGAGGAATATGCTGGGCTTTGGTCCACAGCCGTGGATTGGTATTCGTATAACCGCGCGACCAAGCAGCTCGGCATTTCCGAGGGATCGGATTTATATTGTCTGCCAAAGGATATCGGCCCGTGGACGCTGATGTATAACGCGGACATGGCGGCGGAAATGGTGGAAAAGGGCAGGCTCACGGAAGCCGAGGCCGCGCTTTTGGCCGATTCGGACAAAGCCCTTACCTGGAAACAGTTCACCGACATCTGCGTAAAAGTGCAGAATTACTTCGGCGTGGAAAAGAAAAACGATAAATTTTACGCGGTGCCCTATTACGAGCTGAGCAGCGCGATCTGGTCGAACAACGCCGATTATTTCGACGAAGGCGCGATGAACAGCGCCATTACGTCCGACGAGTTCGTGGAAACGGCGGAATGGCTGTGGGATCTGATGTGGACCTACGGCGTGGTGCCGAAATCCACGGGGGATACGGCGCAGAACATGTTCCTTGCGGAAAACTGCATGTTCTGCTGGGTCGGCCCCTACCTTACGCCGATGTACGCGCAGCAGAAGATGAATTACCGCCTGATGCCCGTGCCCTACAACGGGGATAATCCCGCCGCCAAGAGCACGACCTGGATCGGCACGCTCGGCCTCGCCGTCAGCAAGACGACCGAACAGCCCGCGGCGGCGCTGGCGCTGATGAAATATCTCAGCCTCAACGAAAAGGCGCAGAAAGATTTCTACACCCGCGGGCAGCTGATGCCCAACCTGAAATCCATGGCGCTCGACACCGAAACTTTCCTGTCCGAGGACGATCCGTCCGTGGCGCTCTGGCCCGACAACAGATACGTTTACTGCGACATCGTGGACGGGTTCGGGGGCGATACGAAAGAGGCGCTCGGCAAGGAGGGCGCCGACGTGATAGGGGGCAGGGTGCGCCCGCATTATTACACGTTTGAAAACTCCTGGCTCACGGCGCTGGGAACGGAAATGGCGAATATCTACGCGCTGAAAGACAGAAGCCTCATCCGCGGCAGGCTGGAGGCGTTTGACGCCACCATGCAGGCCTATCTCGACCGCTCCAACGCCAGCGCGGGCATAACGAACAAATGAAAAGCCGGTTGAAAACGCGCGAACGGGCGGCGGCGCTCGGATTCGTCGCGCCGCTCTTTATCGGATACGCGGTGTTCACCGTGGTGCCTTTCGTCGTTGCGGTCATATACAGCCTTGTGGACTACATGCCGCTGCAGGGGAAAATATCGCCCGTCAGTTTCGACGTCTATCTCAGTCTGTTCAAGGGCGATCTGGTCATGGTAGGCTTTTCGCAGGCCATACTGAACACCCTCGTCATCATGCTGAGTATTCCCGTCAATCTGCTGCTCGGCTTGGCCTTCTCCGCCATGATCACGCAAAAGGACTTCCGCGGCGGCACCTTTTTCCGCGTGGTCTTTTATCTGCCCGCGGTAACGGGCGCGGTCGCCATCACGCTCGTGTGGAAACTGATGTTCAACGAAACGCAGGGCATAGTCAATATCGCGCTCAAAGCGCTGGGCGTGATCGACGAAAACATCAACTGGCTGGGCATCACTTCGGGCACGGCCTATCCGCGGATCGTGCTCATACTGAAAAACGTATGGGGCGGTATCGGCGGCGTGATAATTTTGTACGTGGCGGGGATTTTGAATATTTCCGGCACGTATTACGAGGCCGCCGACATAGACGGCGCGGGGAAGGTCCGGCAGTTTTTGTCCATCACGGTGCCCATGCTCACGCCGATCACCTTTTATCACCTTATCGTGTCGGTGATAGGCGGGCTGCAGTCGTTTATGGATACGCAGCTGCTCGCCAACACGAGCGCCACGCAGACCATAGTCTATTTTATCTACGATCACGGCATAAACAATTACCGCTACGGCTACGCGAGCGCGGCCTCCGTGCTGCTCGCCCTCGCCGTGATGGCCGTTACCGTCGTGCAGTTCAAGCTGTCCGATAAATGGGTATATTCGGAGTGAACGGAATGGAAAAGACAACGCATATCAAAAAGACGCCCGGTCGGATCGCCGCGCGCGTCGCCATCTATTTCGTGTTCGTCGTAACGGCGGTATCCACGATATTTCCTTATCTGTGGATGGTGCTGGCTTCTTTCAAAACGGGGCTGGAAATCACCACTTATCCCGAGCAGATATTCCCTGAAAATCCGAGCTTTGCCGCCTATGCGGACGCCTTTGGCAAGCTCAAACTCGGCACGGGGCTGAAAAATACGCTCGCTTTGGAAGTTTTTTCCGTGTTCTTCCCTCCGCTCGTCTCGGCGCTGGGGGCGTTTTCGTTCGCCAAGCTCGAACTGCCGTGCAGGCGGGTGCTGCTGCTCACGCTTTTGAGCAGTATGATGATACCCTATGCCGCGCTCATGCTGCCGCAGTACCAGATATGGCAGTCGCTGGGGCTGGTAAGCACGCTCTGGCCGCTCATCATACCGACTTTTTTCGGCGGCGCGCTCATGACCTTTTTCTTCGTGCAGTACATGCAGGGCGTGCCGAACGAACTGTTCGAGGCGGCAAAACTCGACGGAGCGGGATACGTCCGCCAGTTTTTCGCCATCTGCCTGCCGCTCATAAAGCCCGCGCTTACGGCGCAGATCGTCTTTTCGTTCGTCGGCACGTGGAACGATTATTTCATTCCGTCCATCTATCTCGACAAATCGGAGGTAAAGACCATACAGCTGCAGCTGCTTTCCCTGCAGATGCAGCAGAACAACCTGATGGATATGAACGTCGTCATGGCGGGTTCGGTGCTTTCGAGCATACCAATGCTGGCGGTATTTATCTTCTGTCAAAAATTTTTCATAGAATCGCTGGCCATTACGGGCATTAAAGGATAAAGGAGGAGAGTATGAGAAAAAAATTTGTTTCCGTGGCGGCGCTCGCCGTACTCGCCGCGGCTATGTTCTTCATGAGCTGCGCGTCCGACGGGTATCCGCACTATACGCCCGAAAAGGGCGCGGGAAACGGCGGATTCGACTTCCCGTCCAATTCCTATTCGGCGGACGTCGAGCTGGATGGCTATCTGACGGACGAACGCTGGCAGGCGGATGACGTCGTTTTGCTGGGTACGTGGGACGATTCCGACGTGGAAAGCGGCGCTTACGGCGCCATTGTCAACGACGTGAACGACTACGCGAACACAAAGCGCGCGGTCGGCAGAATGTTCCGCGGCGAAGTGGGCTTTCACTTCGGTTTCGAGGTGAAGGACGGTGATCTGGCGTATCTGAGTCTGGAGGACGGCGATCCCGCCATCTATACGGATAATATACTGATCAATCTCTGCACGGCGATTGACGGTTCCGAAATACCGATGTCGGACGATTATTACCTGTTGGTAACGGCGTTCGGCAACTACTGTTTCCGCCGCGGCGCCAACGCAGCGGGCATGTGGGGCGCATGGAGCGGCGTGCTCGATTACGAGGCCGCCGTGCATTACGCGGAGGACGGAGAAACGGCCGTCGGTTTCGGCGTGGAACTGGTCGTGCCCTACGAACAGCTCGGCCTCGGCAAAAACAGCCCGCTGGGCGTTACGTTCCGTTCTTGCGACAGGATGAGCGCCTCCAACTCGATGATAGAGCGGGAATGGTGGTGGAACGGCGGGACGCATCACTTCAACACGCCCAACGATTACGCGATATGGGGCGCGGATAACAAGTTGTATTCTTATTACGATTACAAGATGCCCGAAGTTACCGTGCGCGGAGCGGCCGTCGATTATGTGGATAACTCCGCTCTCGCGGGCATAACGATCGGCGGTTCTGCGGGCGGCAAACAGCTTTTTGCAACGACTGACGCCGCGGGGGAATTCGTATTCGAGGGCGTGGACCCGAACGCGGATATCGTGCTGACTGCGGCGGGAGACGCGCTTTTGAGCGAGCAGACCTTTACGCTGGACAAGGACGAACTGCGCGCGGCGAACGGCGGCGCTTACTCCTGCACGGCAAAGCTGCTCACCAAAAAGAACACGGTGTCGCAGACCTTCGGCGGCAGAATAACCACTATTAACGAAACGGGCGGTTCGGTGCCCGCCGTCGGCGCCAAAGTCAGCATAGGCGGGGCGGAGACCTTTACAGACGGCGACGGGCGTTATTCGCTGGAAACGACGTTCGACGAAGCCGTTCTTACGGCGGAGATAACTTTGGGCAGCGCCGTCGTAAGGCGGGAATTTGCGATCGCGGACGCGCTCGGCGGTCCCGTGGAATACGACGCGGAGCTTCCGAAGATGAGCGTGCTGCCCGATACGTTCGGCGCGGCGGGCGATATTGAAACGGCGCTCGGCTTTACGGCGGACGGACTGTACGTGTCCATGCGCGGCAAGGGGAGCACCAACGGCTACGGCGTGGCGTTCGATAAAACGGACGGCGACGGTACGGGCGGCAAAGTCGTTTTGTATCATTCCTTCGGTACGATGTGCGTAACGGGATTTTTGTCGCAGAGCTGGGATTACGCTCCGCCGGAAAACTTCGGCGTGCAGGCGGAAAAATATGCGGCGGGCGACGGCTATAACGTGTATACGTTCGTGATCCCCTACGACCTGATCGGCATAAGCTACGGCGAAAGCATAAAAATAGCGCCCTTTGAATATACGGCGGCCGGGCCGTTCGCCTACTATACCGATCCGAACGGAAACGAACTTTCCTTCGGCAGCGCGGCCGCGCTCGCGGTATATCCCGTGCTCGACAAAAACGGCGAAGTGGCTTTCGCCGAAGCCGACAAGGTTTTGTCGGCCTACGAGTTGGCGGCGTTCGGAAAGTCGCAGGCGGAAGCGAAATTCGAATTCGTTACGGGCGCGAAAAACGGCGTGAACGTAACCATAGAATATACGCCGACCGCAGGCGTGTTCGGTTTCGGCGTCATGTTCGGCAGCGCCGATAAAACGGCCGGGATCACCGACCTTTACGCCGTCGGGTTCGGCACGGTGGATCACCACGTCTACGGGGATTGGAACTGGCAGGGCAACTACGTGCCCGCCGCGCAGCTCGGCATCGCTGCCGCGGAAAGCGAGGCGGGGGACAGGGCGCGCGTAACGCTGTTTTATCCCTTTGAAACGCTGTGCGGCGAAAAGTATTCGCTCGGCATAGACGAAAACGCGGTCTCCGTATCCCTGCAGATGTTCGAATACGTTACGGACAATAGCGGCAATCTCTACGGAATATACAACTGTATCAACGTAAACGGCGCGCCCCTCGCGTTCGACACGGGCGCGGCAAACTTCCCCGTTTGGGAAATCAGGAGGGAAAACGCATGAAAGGAACCTTGAAAAGCATAATGAGCCTGGCGGTTTGCGGCGCGCTGGCGTTTACGGGGTGCGCTTCGGAAAAGAACGTGCCGCTCGGACCGATCGAAAACTGGACGGCGCCGGACTATAAAACGGAATATTACGACAATTACCAATACAATGCCTATTACAATCCCGAGGGGGCGGCGGAGCATCTGCCCGACCAGGGAGTGTACGGCTCGGGCAACGCCTTTATATTGCGCTACAACGGCATGTACTATATGTATATGGGATCTTCCAACTTCGCCTCTTCCTCTCTGCCCTGCTGGCAGTCGGAAGATCTGATGTTTTGGGAAAAGGTGGATAACGGCGTCAATCCCGAAGGTTTTATCGCGCAGGATCCCCGCCTCGCAAACACCTACCCGCCCTGCGTGAGGCAGTACAACAACGAATTTTTCATGTATCTTTACATCAAAAACGACGTGATCGAGCAGGGTAACTATATTCTGAAAGCGTCCTCGCCCGTCGGACCGTTCGACTTCGTTACGGATGAAAACGGCGATCCCGTGTGCTATACGATAGAGCAGACCAATCTCAATATCGACTGCGACGTGTTTATAGACGACAACGAGGACGTGTATTTCATGAGCGGGCATCAGGACAATTATTTTACGGGTATCCGCGCCTTTAAAATGCCCGATATGGAGAGCGTTTCCTACGGCGAAAACGATTATATCAATATCGCGGAAAGTTCGGTCGGCGGCTGGACGGAGGGCAACGGTTTTTTCAAGCGCGACGGCAAATATTACCTTATGTACACGGGTTCGAGCATTCTGAGTCCCGGTTATCTCACGCACTATTCCACGGCGGTCGGCGACGGCTGGAAGAGCGCGTTCGGCACGGACGCAAAGACGAACGCGCCCGGTTTCGAGCAGGGGCTTGACTGGCCGATGGGGTGCGAAACCGATCCCGAATTTTATTCGCTCGGCCACGCGACTTCTCTGCTCGGCCCCGATATGGACGGACTGTATTATCACTATTTCAGCGTGAACTCCTCCGGTCCGAACTGTTCTTTCGCGATCGACCGGCTGATTTTTAACGGCACGGGCATGGATTCCGCGCAGACGCAGTATCATTCCGTCAAACCCAGACGTCCCGAAATATATTCCTATGCGCCCGAAAGCGACGCCGCTTTTTCAGCGGGGAACGGTTCGCTCCTTTCCGCAAAGGAAACGGGAAGCACGTTCACCGCGGAATTCAACTTTACGGGCAAAAACATAAAATGCGTGATTTCCTATAAGGACGCGGCGAATTACGCCTACGTAAAGACCGACGTCGCGGGCGGAAAGATCGCGCTTTACACCGTGGAAAAGGGGACGGAGCGGAAGGCGGCGGAGGGAAATATCGTCCGCGCCTACGACGCGGAGAACCTGCTGCAAACGGTGCGCGTGGCGTACCGCGACGGCAGGGCGGACGTCTATTTCGACGACCTGCTGAAGATCGAAAACGCCGAAGCCGATCTCGGCGCGGGAAAATTCGGCTACCTTTTCGCGGGCGAAACGGATTTCGGGTATACGGCTGCCTCCTCGGTGGCGAAAGGCCTCAGCGACCAGGTGGAACCGAAACAGTCCTATATCAATATCGGGGCGGCGAGCTATCTGCCTGCGGGCGTGTACGAAAACTGCGGCTCTTCGTTCGGCAAGGGCGGCGGATATTCTGAAACGACGGAAGAGGACTACGGCGGGGAACACGTCGGCCTCGGCACGATGACATTAAAAAACAAGGGCGATACCGCTGTCTACCTCGTGGACTTCAAAGAGGAAAGGGCGGGCGGAAACGGCGGCTATTACGGCCTTTATATGACGCTCGGCAGAAATATGGCGGGCAAGACGTTCGGCGTGCGTGTGGACGGCGGGGAAATGTTCGTCCTCAACGTGCCGGAGGTTTCGCCTACGAGCGGGGAAGAACTCATAAAGACCTTTATCGCCGATCTGCCCGTCGGCAAGGGCGTGCGGCAGATCTCGTTCACCTGTCTCGGGGACGAACTGAGCTTCCATTCGTTCACCTTTGCGGAGAGCACGTCGCAGACATTCACCTATGAAAGCGACCTTTCTTCCGCGCCCGTTTCGGGCATGGAACAGCTCACGCTGTGGCGCTTTTCCAAAGAGGCGGGCGATCAGACGCCCTCGCTCGTATCGCGCGAAGGCGCCCGCTCTCTCGTTTACTTCGGCGGGGACGAGATGCACGATTACAAAGTGGAATGCGACTTCCGCATCAATACGGAAAGCATCTACACGGCGGGATTTATCCTGCACGGCGCGAGATATTCCAATTCCGCCTACGAAACGGAAGATTACAGATATATCCAGGGTTACTATATCGCTTTGAACAAACGCATGGTCAAGGTGGAAAAGCTCAATTATACGCATACGGACAGCGGTGCCGCCGCGGAACGGCTTTCTCTGGACATAGGCAAATGGCATCACGCGGAGATCACGGTGAACGGCAGCACGGTCAGAGCGGTCGTCACCAACGCGGAGGGCGTTTCCGAAACGGTGATGTTCACGGACGACGTCGCGTTCGTCGGCGGCAGGTTCGGGTTCTATTCCTCCGGCGCGTCCATGTCGTACAGAAATCTGAAGATCACGGGCTGACATGAACGGCGTGGTGTTGCTTTATCGGGATTTTTCTCCCGAATGGATAGACGTATTGAAGGATACGGGACTGAAAAAACTCGGCCTGCACGTCAATGCGCAGCAAAACAGCGTCGGGGAATTTCTCGGCTGGCTCGATCTCAACCGCCCCCTCGTGGAGCGGGCGGAGGAATGCGGGCTGACCGTCGAATATTACCTGCACGCCCTCGGGTATCTCATGCCCGCGGACTTCGCAAAGCGGAGGGAATACTGGCGTTCGGACGGTTCCGAACGGGTGCGCGGCTGTAACTGCTGTCCCTCTTCGCCCGCGCTGTTCTATGCTGAAAAAAACGCGGAAAGGCTGGCGGCGGGCCTGAAACAGCCTTCGCACGGCTATCATTTCTGGACGGACGACGATTTCGGACGGGACGTATCCTGTAAATGCGAACGGTGCCGTCCGCTCGGTCCCACGGCGCAAAATATGCTGCTGTACGGCGCGATGGCGCGCGGCGTAAGGAAATACGACGAAAAGGCGGCGCTTTCCTATCTCGTCTACGGGAACGAGGATATCGACGGAAAAGCGGGGGATATGGACGGTTTCTTCGTCGAATACGCGCCCTTTTTACGCAGGCACGATCTGCCGCTTTCGGCAAAGGAAAACGACTTTTACAGAAAAAGGGCGGTTTCGCTCGCGGCGCGGTTTCGGCCCGTCAGCGTGCTCGAATACTTTCTCAGCTTCGATTATCCGTCGTTCTGCCGCGGCGCTCAGTACGCGCGGGTGAAAGAGGACGTCGCCTTTTACAGATCGCTGGGCGCAAAGGACGTCATGACGTTCGCCGTGTTTCCCGAAAAAGACTACGTGAAAAAACACGGCTACGGCGGCATAGAGAGATACGCCGCCTTATGGAGGGATTGAAATGGACAATAGAGGAGTTATACTGCTCAATAAGGACTTTTCGATGGAATGGCTCCCTATTTTTAAGGAGTGCGGCATCAACAAAGTAGGACTTCATTCGCTGTACCGGTACGGCGGCATGGACGGGCACCTCAACTGGCTTTTGCGCGAGGAAACGCAGCGCGCGATCGCGGCGTTCGAGGAAAACGGCATCACGGTCGAACACGAACTGCATGCCGTCGATTGGCTTCTGCCGCGCTCTATGTTTAAAATACATCCCGAATGGTTCAGAATGAACGAGCATGGCGAGCGAACGGGGGATTGGAATTTCTGCGCCGGCAGTCGGGAGGCGCTGGAATTTATCGAAACTTCCGCCTATCAGCTCGCAGTTTTGCTCAGGCAGAGGTCGCATAATTATTATATTTGGAGCGACGACTGCCCGAACAGCGTCTGCTGCTGCGCGCATTGCAGAAATCTGAGCGGCGCAGATCAGAACATGATAGCTATGAAACATATTCTGAAAGGGCTGAAACGCTACGACGGGCAGGCGAAACTGAGTTTTCTTTCCTATCAGGATTCGCTCGCCGTGCCGACCGTTGCGCCCGATAAGGATATGTTTCTGGAATTCGCGCCCATCGGGCGCAACCATTTTGCGCCGATAAGCGGTGACGACGAAAAAAACGTCAAAAACAGAAAGATACTCGAAAATCTTCTGAAAATTTTCCCCGCGGACACCGCGCAGGTGCTGGAATATTTTCTCGACGTTTCGCTTTTTTGTCAATGGAAACGGGAAAACGCGGGGCCGTTGCAGCTCGACGAAGCGCGTCTGAGGGCGGATATCGCGTATTATCGTTCGCTCGGCATTAAAAGCGTTACTACTTTTTCGGGGTTTATGGACCGCGACTGGCTGGCGCGCTACGGCACGAAGGATATCGAACTATACGGCAAAGTGCTCAAAGAATTTTAGAAAACCGCCGCCGCGGTTGACATCTACCCGCCGTCGTGTTATTATAAAACATAAAGAATGTGAGAGGGCAAATTATGGGCAGAGTTTTCGTTTTGGGAAGCATCAACTGCGATCTCGTCATCCGCGCGCCGTATATGCCGAAAAGCGGGGAAACGCTTTCGGGCGGCGGCTTTATGATCAATGCGGGCGGCAAGGGCGCAAATCAGGCCGTGGCGTGCAGCAAGCTCGGCGCAGAAACGTATATGATCGGCGCGGTCGGCGACGATCCTTTCGGCGGCATTTGTTACGATTCGTTGCAAAAATACGGCTGTTCATGTAAGTTCGTCGAAAAACTTTCGGATACTTCGACGGGCGTCGCAAGCATCTGGGTGATCGATAACGATAACCGCATCGTGTTGGACGGCGGCGCGAACATGAAACTGAAAAAGGAAACCGTCGTCGGGATTATCGAAGAGGAATGTACGGCGGGCGACGTGCTCGTCTGTCAGTTGGAAATCGAAGCCGCGGTGGTGGAAGCTGCCATGCGCCGCGCTAAAGAAAAGGGAATGACGACTATTCTCAATCCCGCGCCCGCCGCGCCGCTCGGAAAGGGGATTTTATCCGCAACGGATATTCTCGTTCCCAACGAAACGGAAATGGAAATTTTGTCCGGACTGCCGACGGATACTACGGAAAATCTTATCCGCGCTTCGGCAAAACTGACGGATGGCGGCGTAGGGGAAATATTCGTAACGCTCGGTAAAAAAGGTTCGTTTTATTATAAAAAGGGCGAAACCGCAACGGCGGATATAGTTCCGATAAAGGCAGTTGACACCACGGCCGCGGGCGATACCACCATCGGCGCGCTTGCGGAACGGATTGCCGGAGGGCACGGCGTGAAAGAGAGTATGCGCTACTGCGCGGCTGCCTCCGCGCTGACGGTTAGCCGTCGGGGCGCGCAGCAGTCGATCCCCTGCAAAGAAGAGGTGGAAGACTTCCTGAAAAAGATAAATTAAGCCATGGCGAAAGCGAAAAGCAGAACGGAAACGGTCTGCTTTTTTATTTGTTTTATAAATATTTTTTATCGAAGCCGCGGCGTGGAATTTGCATAATTTCCGTGCCGTAGCCGTAAATTCGGGGTAAAAATATAAATAAATTTTATATAAGCATTAAATATGTCTAAAACATTGCAATTCAAAAAATTGTATGCTATAATTATCATGTTTAACTATAAAACCATATTAGATAAATTTCATACATTGTGAAATTTTAGTTTCGGGCAGACGAGAGATGGAAAAGAGGATATACTTAAGTTCACCGCACATGGGCGGCGAGGAAATGAAATACATCAAAGAAGCATTCGATACGAACTGGGTGGCGCCGTTGGGCAGGAACGTAGAGATGTTCGAAAAAGAGATGTGCGCATATACGGGGAGAAAGCAGGCGGTAGCGCTTTCGAGCGGCACTGCGGCCATTCACCTGGGACTGAAATATTTAGGCGTAAAAGAAGGGGATATCGTCTTTTGCTCTTCCTTTACGTTCAGCGGAAGCTGTAACCCTATCGCATATTTGGGCGCGAAACCTGTGTTTATCGACAGTGATTACGAAAGTTATAATATGAGTCCCGCCGCTTTGGAAAAAGCATATGAAAAATATCCCGCCCCGAAAGCGGTGGTCGTAGTCAACCTTTACGGGCAGCCGGCGAATTATGAAGCGATACTAAAAATCACAAGATCGCACGGAACGCCCGTACTTGAGGATTCGGCGGAAAGCCTCGGCGCGACTTACAACGGCGTGCAGACGGGGAATTTCGGAGATATCTCGATCTTTTCATTCAACGGGAATAAGATCATCACGACGAGCGGCGGCGGCATGCTGATGTGCGACGACGAAAAAACGAAGGAAAAAGTTCTTTTCTGGGCGACGCAGTCGCGGGAAAAATTCCCGTGGTATCAGCATGAAGAGATCGGATATAACTACCGCATGAGCAACATCTGCGCGGGAATAGGCCGCGGACAATTGCTTGTTCTGGACGAAAGGGTAAAGCAGAAACGGCGGATCCATGAGATATATGAAGAAGAGTTCAAAGACAACCCGTATATAACGTTGGTGCCGAAATTAAAAGGCGCGGAACCGTCGTACTGGCTGACGGGCGCGACTTTGACGAAAGATGCGAAAGCGACGTTTATGGACGTGATTGAAGCTTTGGCTGAGAATAACGTTGAAAGCCGCCCGGCATGGAAGCCGATGCACACGCAGCCGGTATTCAAAAACTGCGATTTCGTTTCTCATTTAGAGAAAGGGAGCGTTTCGGAAGATCTTTTTTCAAGAAGCATATGCCTGCCCAGCGACAGTAAGATGACGGAAGAAGAAGTCCGTTATGTCGCAAAAATCGTCAACGATACGGTGCTTGGAAAACAAAAATCATGAACGAAAAGAAAAACATAGAAACAGAATGCAGTGCGGCAGAAAAACAGAATTATATAAAAGTCAAAAAACCGAATTTGTGGAAGAGGTTTGTAAAGCGAAGCTTCGATATATGTTCTAGCGGAATAGCGATCGCAATATTGGTGCCGTTTTTTCTGATATTTACGCCGATCGTCGCGATCGCGATGAAAGGGAATCCGTTTTTCGTCCAACCGAGACCGGGAAAAAACTGCAAGATTTTCCGGATGATCAAATACCGTACCATGACGAACGAAAAAGATGAAAACGGTAATCTTTTGCCGGATGAAGTCAGATTGACGAAATTCGGAAAGTTGATGAGAAAATTATCGGTAGACGAACTGCCCGAGCTCTTCAATATATTTATCGGGCAAATGAGTGTTGTTGGACCGCGTCCGTTATTAATTCAATATTTACAACTATATAATGACTATCAAAATCAAAGACATTTAGTGCGTCCAGGATTAACAGGTTTAGCGCAAATTAGTGGTCGCAATGCAATTTCTTGGGAAGAAAAATTTGATAAAGATATTGAATATATTCAAAAAATATCTTTATTTTATGATTTTAAAATTATATTACGTACGATAAAAAAAGTTATTAAGCGTGACGGCATTAATCAAGAAGGAACCGTGAGTGCTGAATATTTTACAGGTAGTCAAGATAATAACAATGATGATAATTGCTTGTAAGAACAATTTTATGAAATTAAATAATTTAAAAGTAAGTATTTTATGAAATATAAAAAATTGATTATTATTGGTGCTGGCGGTTATAGTAAGGTGATCGCTGAAATAGCAAAATTAAATGGTTTTAAATCAATTAGTTATTTAGATGATATAGAAAGTTGCAATCTTAAAGGTTATTTGGGAAAAATTTCGGATTATCGTAATTATATTAAAAATTATATGTTTTTTGTTGCAATTGGGGATAATGTTACAAGAAAAAAAATACAACAAGAAATAACTGCTAAAGGTGCATTTATTGTTAATTTAATTCACCCGCATGCAATTATATCGTCAAATGTAAAATTGGGTTTAGGAATAGCCGTAATGGGCGGGGCTGTAATAAATTCTGGAGCAACAATTGGAAATGGGGTTATAATCAATACATGTAGTTCAATTGATCACGATTGCATGATAGGTGATTATGTTCATATATCTGTCGGGGCTCATATTGCAGGGACCTCTCGGATTGGAGAAAGATGTTTTATTTGTGCAGGCGTGACGGTAATAAATAATATTAGAATTTGTGCTGATTGTATTGTCGGTGCAGGTGCAGTAGTAGTAAAAGATATAGAAAAAGCAGGCATTTATAAAGGCGTTCCAGCAAAATTGAAATAATGAAAATATTGATTTTAGCAAACAGTGATTTGGGTTTATATAAATTTCGTAAGGAACTAATAAAAACATTAGTTTTGGAACATAAAGTTTTTATTTCTTTGCCTTGGGGCGAATTTGTGCCAGAGATGATTAGATTAGGATGCGAATATTTACAATGCGAATTTGATCGGCATGGTAAAAATCCTATATATGAGTTAAAAAATTATTTATATTATAAAAAAATAATTAAAAAAATTAAGCCGGATATTGTGTTGACGTATACAATCAAACCTAATATATATGGAGGATTTGCTTGTGCCAAATTAAAAATACCTTATTTAGTTAATATAACTGGCTTGGGAACCGCAGTTGAAAATGGTGGGTTTATGCAAAAATTTATTATTGCATTATATAAAATGGCTCTCCGTCGTGCGCAACAAGTCTTTTTTCAGAATGAAGAAAATTTGAACTTTTTTATAAAAAAGAAAATCATAAAAAATAATTATCAATTGATTCCTGGGTCAGGTGTTAATCTTTTTGAGAACTGTTTAGAACCATATCCTCAAAATAATAATGTTATAAATTTCCTTTTTATTGGGAGAATTATGAAAAATAAAGGCGTTGAAGAGTTTTTTGAATGTGCAAAATATATTAGGTCGCATTATCCAAATACACAGTTTAATGTTATTGGAGGAATTGAATCGAATAAATATATCCAACAAATTGCTGATTTAGAAAATCAAGGGGTTTTAAAATATTATGGTGTTCAAAAAAATGTTCATGAATATATAAAAAATAATCATGCAATTATTTTACCTTCATATCACGAGGGACTTGCTAATGTATTATTAGAGGCGGCGGCATGTGGTCGCCCTATAATTGCAACAAATGTTGCAGGGTGTCGTGAAACTTTTGACGATGGAATTAGTGGCCTAAGTTGTTTGCCTCGTTCTGCGCAGTCACTTATTGAGTCGGTTGAAAATTTTATTATGTTACCATATGAGCGTAAGATAGAAATGGGGTTTGCCGGTAGATTAAAGATGGAAAAAGAATTTGACAGAAAAATTGTAATTAAAGCGTATTTGCAAGAGATTAATAAAGTAGTTTAGTTATAATGTAATTTATAAGTTTATTGTTTGAACAAAATAATACTATTGGAGCGATTCGATAATGATACCAATACGCATTTTACAAGTAGTAGGAACACTTAATTTCGGTGGGGCCGAATCATTAATAATGAATTTATACAGAAATCTCGACCATGAAAAGATTCAATTCGATTTTGTTGTACATTCATGTAAAATTGGTTTATTAGAAGATGAAATTCAAAGTTTAGGGGGGGGGATCTATCGGTGTCCTAAATTTAATGGTAATTTTTCTAAATATAAAAAATGGTGGTATCATTTTTTTCATGAACATACAAATTATGGAATACTTCATTCGCATATAAGAAGTAGTGCGTCGTTATTTATTCCGATTGCAAAAAAATTTGGTTTGAAGACTATTATTCATAGTCATAGTACATCAAATGGTAGAGGGGTGGTTGCAATATTAAAAAATTTATTACAACTGCCATTAAGGTTTCAAGCTGATTATTTATTCGCTTGTTCAAATGAAGCTGGTAAATGGCTTTTTGGTAAAAATGTGACAAAAAAGAGAAATTATTTTTTATTTTCAAATGCTATACCGGTTGAAAAATATTTATATAATAGCGAAATTAGAAAAAAATATAGAGTTGACTTAAATTTAGAAAATTGTTTTGTTATTGGTCATGTAGGGCGTTTTAGTTTACCGAAAAACCATAAGTTTTTAATAGAATGTTTTTCAGAAATACATAAAATAAATCATGCAGCGAAACTTTTGTTGATTGGCGAAGGAGAACTTTATAGCGAAATTGTTTCTAAAATTGCTGAATATAATTTACAAAAAGATATTATAATGCTTGGCAATCGATTTGACGTGGGTAATTTACTGCAGGTTATGGACGCGTTTGTTTTTCCGTCTTTGTGGGAGGGGCTGCCTATGGCTGTAATTGAAGCGCAAACAAATGGTTTGCCGTGTTATATTTCAGATTATATAACAAATGATGTGAATTTATCTGAGTTGGTTTATCGTTTGCCCTTGGATGATAAAAAACTTTGGGTTAAAGAAATTTTGAAACAACGTGAAAGAGTTGACGTTACACATAAAATTATTTCTGCAGGATATGACGTTTCGTATAATACGAGAAAACTTGAAAACTTTTATTTTCAATTATTAAAATAAGTTTTTGATTATCAATAATTTTGTAACGAATGGTTTTATGGGGTATAAGGTTGTTATTTATAATGATGAAAGAAACAGTAATATTAAAAAAAGGAATAAAAATTAATCATATTTGGTTTAGTAATGAAAACGAAGAGCCAACAAAAAAAGCAGATATTTATTTTTATCATGGAATTGAAAAGCCCGTTTTGATAAAGAATTCGATAATTATTACACAAAATACTGCAGTTACGGATATTTCTAATA
>ERZ506942.224-NODE-224-length-16535-cov-4.41462_pt1 | contig 16535 bp, 20 predicted proteins | sample MGYA00512900_ERZ506942 | MGnify/ENA metagenome assembly ERZ506942
TAATATAAGAGATGATGTTCAGTTTATCTATCAAAATAATGTTTTAACTCTTTCATTAGGTGAGAGTGGTTGTGGGCGTACAAATAGGAGTGTGCAATTAAATGAAATCACTGATTTTACAATCTATAGTGATACATCTAGTATAGAAATATTTGTTAATGGTGGAAAAGAAGTTTTTACAACACGTGTTTATAGTCAAACACTCCAACAGAAAGTTCATATCAATTCTCATAATAATGGACAGGTTTATTTTTATGAATTGTCAGGATATCATATAGAAAAGTAGATATGATAATGTCAAACATACATGAAGCAGAACAAGCTTTCAATCAGGTGAATCAAGAAACCTATCGTCTTCATTATCATTTAATGCCACCTGTTGGATCACTTGCAGACCCTAATGGAATGTGTCAAATAGGTGACACATATCATATATACTATATTTACAATCCACTTGCATGTATAACAGATGAGAGAACAGCCTGTGTTTGGGGGCATTACAGTACTCAGGATTTTGTGCACTTTAAAAGGGAGAAGATTGCTATTTATCCAGATAGTCAATATGATAAAGATGGTGTCTATAGTGGTAGCAGTCTTTTAGAATCTGGTGTTTTACATGTTTTCTATACAGGAAATGTGAGATATACTGGAGATTACGATTATGTAACATCTGGACGTGAACAAAATGTGTTATCTGTTTCCTCTTTAGATGGAATTCATTTCAATCATAAGCAATTGTTAATGACAAATAAGGATTTCCCTCATACCATGACAAAACATGTTAGGGATCCTCAGATTTTTAAAGAAGATAATCAATATTATATGGTGCTTGGGGCACGTCATCTTGAGAATAAAGGGCTTGTTCTGATATATGAAAGTCAGGATATGACGCATTGGACTTACTTAAATGAACTAACTACCTCAAATACATTTGGTTACATGTGGGAATGTCCTGATATCATTATACTAGGCAAACATAGATTTCTTATTGCTTGTCCCCAAGGTGTTGAAGGTGTTGAATATAAATATCAAAATAGTCATCAATGTGGTTATTTTGAAGTTCATGGTGATTTTCGTAAAAATGGAACTTTAGGAGAATTTCAACAATTTGATTATGGATTTGATTTTTATTCAGCACGTACATTTATAAATCAAAATGGTGAGCGTATTCTTTTTGCATGGTTGGGTATGTCTGAAGCAAGTTATACAAAGAATCAAACCGCACAAGATGGCTGGGAACAAGCTCTTGCTTTACCACGTCTTCTTAAATATAAAGATCATCATATTTATCAAATACCAATTCCACAGTTGAAATCATTACGTCATCACTATGAACAGTTCAACCTTCAACAAAAATTCCATAAAAACAGTTTGTGTTTTGAAATGATAATTCACTTTTTAACATCTACTGATTTCCATATGCATTTAAGAGAAGATTGCTATATTTCATATAATTGTCAAGAAAGTCTCCTAACATTAACAATGTATCAATGTGGTGATGGTAGAGAAAAAAGATCAGTTATTATTCAGGACTTATATAAGTTACAAATTTTTAGTGATATAAGTTCACTTGAGATATTTATAAATGATGGATATTATACAATGTCTACACGTATTTTTGGAAACTGTGATGATATCATCATCAATAAAGTCAATGCACAAGCTGATTTTTATGAATTATTGCCATACCAAATAGAATGGTAAAATCCTTGCTAGCAAGGATTTTCTTGTTTTCAAAGAACCTTTCACTTATAATAAAGGATGAGGAAAATATTATGGATAAAAAGAAATTAACAATGAATGATATAGCCAAAATAGCAGGCGTTGCCAAGAGCACTGTTTCTCGTTATTTTAATGGTGGCTATGTAAAGGAAGAAACAAGAATTAAACTGAAGAAGATTGTTGATGAGTATAATTATGAACCTAATGCAGTTGCCCAAAGTTTAAAAGCAAAGCACTCACATACAATAGGGATTATTGCACCATGTCTAGACTCTATTACCTCATCACGAATGCTCATGGCAATAGATGAATATTTAAAGAATAATGGGTATTCAACAATTATTATAAATACAAATCATAATGAGATTAGAGAACTCGCATCAATAGAACACTTATGGCGAATGAATGTTGATGGTATTATTTTATTAGCAACTGCATTAACTATGACTCATCAGCAACTTGCAGCCAAATTAGATATTCCAATATTGGTGGTTGCTCAGTTATTTAAGGGTGGAATCTCAATTATTTATGATGATTATCATGCTGGTTATGATGTTGGAACATATGCTGCTCAAATGAATCATAAGCAAATTTTATATATGGGTGTGGATCGTAAAGATGAAGCAGTTGGTGTTCAAAGAAAAAAAGGTGTTCTAGATGCTTTGAAAGATTACAATATAGAAAATATTGTTGTAAAAGAAACAAACTTTTCTTTCCAAGAATCACGCAAAGTTATTAAAGAATATTTAACAAATCATCGACCAACTATGATTATTTGTGCAACAGATAATATTGCTTTGGCATGTTATAAAGAAATTCATGAAATGGGATTAAAAATTCCTGATGATATTTCATTGATTGGGTTTGGAGGTTATGAAATTTCAGCACTTGTGACACCAAGCTTATGCACAATTCGCTATGATAATGAACTTGCTGGACAAATGGCTGGAAAAACTATAATTCAATTAATTCAGGAAGAACTGGTTGCAAATACTCAGCTAATTGGTTATCAATTGATAAAAGGTGAATCTGTAAAAAAATTATAAGTTTTGATGAGTTTGAGAAAAGATTTATAATAGTAGAAATGGAAATGAAGACAAGCCATAAGTTTGTCTTTTCTTAAATATGAATGAGAGGAAAATGAGAAATGATAAGAGATATAGTGACTGATCAGTTTATATTAAGTCAAAAATCAGTAGAAGCGACTCTAGATGATATGGCAATAGTACAAGATTTACGAGATACACTTGCTGCTCATGAGGATCATTGTGTAGGTATGGCTGCCAATATGATTGGGTATCATAAACGTATCATTATTGTGAAAAATAATAATGATCATCTTGTTATGATAAATCCGATTATTTTAAAGACATCTGGAAGACATTACGATACCCATGAAGGATGCCTTTCACATATTGGAGAAAAAGCTGTGAAAAGATATGAAAAAATAAAGGTAGAATACAAAGATATTCATTTTAAAGTAAAGATTAAAACATTTGAAGGATATGTTGCACAAATTATCCAACATGAAATAGATCATTGTCAAGGGATTTTAATTTAGAATCATTAAGAAATTATTGGCAATAATTTAAGGGAGGAGATGAAGTTATGTGTGGAAGATATTATTTTGATGGTGAAACATATACTCTAATAAAGTCTATTGTTCAAGATAATCAATATGAGTATGATGAGGGCGAAAGAGATTTCTTTCCAAGTCAGGATATACCAGTCATCATTGTAAAGAATGAACATTTAACATTGGTTCCATTAAAGTGGGGTTATACAATGAAACAAAATTCATCATTAGTTATCAATGCAAGATGTGAAACATTATTAGAAAAAAGAATGTTTGCTGCAGATGCGAAAACACATAGATGTATTGTTCCAGCAAAAGGCTTTTATGAGTGGGATTCACATAAGAATAAAATCTCATTTGAGCCAAAGCAACATGCTATCTTATTAATGGCTGGAATATATCGTGAAACTCAAAATGAGGTTACAATCATTACAACTAAGGCTAATCAGACAATGCAGGGTATCCATTCAAGAATGCCTCTAGTCATTCCACAAAGTGATCTTCATAAGTGGTTATATGATAATCAATATTTGGAATCTTTTTTGAGTTTGGTTCCTGATGAATTAAATATTATTTCTGGTCAGATTCAACAATCATTATTTGATTAATTGCATATATTATATTGGTGATGTCTATGTCTTTACCTAATGTCCATCCTTTGGTGCTAGATGAAATGATTGTCTTAATAAGTGCCGCTTTCATGGAATCCTTTTCAGCTGATGAACAGGCTGTAGTAGGAACTTTTTTAGCAACACTTGGCAGTGTAGTTTCTTTAAACAGCGTTTATCTGTTATATATTCAAGGGCAAAATCAACTTTTGAATCAGGATAACAAAGATGAAAATCAAGATAAAGACCAAAGTGACAGTGATTATGATTTATTAGAAAAAAGTATTGATAAGATTAAAGAAGAGATTGAAAAGTTAAAAAATAAATAGTTAAAGATAATAAAACACAAAAAGAATTTTTCATCTGATTGTGTTTTCTATTATATTTATATATTTTTAGAACCCCATTTACACATTTCCTGTAAAATAGGCATAAATGATTTGCCTTTGTCAGATAAAGAATATTCAACTTTTGGCGGTATTTGAGGATATTCATGACGGACAATCAATCCATCTACTTCTAATTCTTTAAGTTTATTTGAAAGCATTTTATGAGTCACTCCTTGAAGTGCTCTTTTTAATTCACTATAGCGCATGACTTCTGTTTTCCATAACCAAAATAAAATATGCATTTTCCATTTTCCTTCTATTAATGAAAACGCGTAAGCAAAAGGTTTAATATTAATGTCTTCATAAGATAATTCCATATATTCACTCTCCTTTGTGATAGTATCTATATAAAAAGTGCGTTCTATACAAAAGAGTATATATAAAATATAATAGAATTGCAATGAATATAAAAATAAGGAGAAATCATATGACATTATTTAAAGAAACAAAAATAGGCAACTTAACTGTAAAAAATCATTTTATACGTTCTGCGACTTATGAAGGCAAAGCGACTGAAGATGGAAGACCTACTGATGAAATTAAACATCAATATGTAGAACTCGCTAAGGGGGATGTTGGTACGATTATTACAAGTTATGCATATATCACACCTTATGAACAACCAACTAAAAATCAATTAGGTATCTATGATGGTAGTCTTATTCCTGACTATGCTAAGATTGTAGATGCTGTTCATGCATATGGAACTAAGATTATTATGCAGATTGTTCATGGCAGTTCAATTGGACAAGGGTATATTGAAACAGCTAAGGTTTTAGGACCATCAGCAATAACTCATCCAACATCACAAATCACACCTCAGGAAATGACAAAGGAAGATATTAAGAATGTTGTTCATTATTTTGCACTTGCTGCTAAAAGAGCGAAATCTGCTGGGTTTGATGGTGTTCAAATACATTGTGCCCATGGGTATTTGTTATCACAGTTTATATCTCCACTCTTTAATCACAGACATGATCAATATGGTGGAAATACTGAAAATCGTTCACGTATTGTTCTAGAGGTTTATCAAGCTATACGTGAAGAGGTTGGTGAAGATTATCCTATATGGATAAAAATCAATTCATCTGATGAACAAGAGGGTGGCTTGAGTGTAGAAGAGTTTATAAACATAGCAACTAAACTTTCAAAGGCTGGAATGAATGCCATTGAAGTGAGTGGAAATCAATTGAAAAAACATAAAGCTCAAGAACGTGCTTATTATAAAGATGCAGCAGTTCGATTATCACAAGTCATTTCTACACCTGTTATTTTAACAGGAGGATTAAGAGAGTTAAAAGATATTCAACCCATTTATGAAACAAGCCATGTTCATTTTTTTGGGTTCTCAAGACCATTTATCAAAGATGCTACATTTATTAAAAGACTACAAACTCAGATATAAAGATTATTCTTATATCCCTTCTTAAAAAAGAAGGGATTTTTTGGTTGACTTTTCCCTTAGGGAAAGGTGTATGATAATATAAGATGTTTGAAAGACATACAAAGGAGGATTAGTGATGTTATCGATTGGAGAATTTTCAAAGATCTGTAGTGTATCTACAAAAACACTCCGTTATTATGCAGAAATAGGACTTATTATGCCAGATGAAATTAATCCTGAAAATGGTTATAGATATTATTCTATTGATCAATTAGAAAGAATGTTATTTATTAATAGATTAAAATCTTATAATTTCTCTTTAGATGAAATCAAAACAATTTTAGAATCAAATAAATTACAAGATAAAAAACTCTATATATCACTTATGAAAAAGAAAAAAGAAATGGAAAGACAGGTCCAAGAATATAATCAAATACTCAATCAATTAAATGATGATATATTGAATGTGAAACAAGGGAACGCAATGATGTCCTATTTAGAAAATATTGATGTTCAATTGGTAGAAGTACCAAAAATGAATATCTTATATATTCGTAAAAGAGTGCATGAATATGAATGTGAAGATGAAGCAGTCCGTTGTTTCAACCAATTAGTCAGAAGAGTTATAGATAATCAACTTACGATTACTGCTCCTCCGATGTCTCTTTTCCATAGTGAAGAATTTGGAGAACTGGGATTGGATTATGAATTTGCTTTACCCATTAAAGAACAAGTGACTGGTTCACGGGAATTTCATCCCCATTTATGTTTGAAAACAGTTATTCGTGGCTCTTATTCACAACTTTCTTCAGTTTATACAAAACAGATTGAATGGGCTGAAAAGAATGGTTATGAAAATAATGATGCTTTGTTTGAAGTTTATGTCAATGATCCAGAACAGGTTAAAACTGAGGATGATCTTATTACGGAAGTTTATTATCCAGTAAAAAAGAAAGAAAAAAGATAGAGATAACAAACTTAAGGATAAAATTTATATAAATAAAAATGGAGGGAAATATGAACAAAAAACAATTACATGATTTGATTAAGGAACAACAACCTAATATTTGTCAGATATCTTGTTATAAAGATGGTAAAGAAGTCTATTCAGATGAATGGAATAATTATAAGAAAACAGATACGTGTCATGTTATGTCTGCAACAAAAAGTATAGTCGCATTACTTGTAGGGATAGCAATTGATAAAGGCTATATAAAAAGTATAGAACAACCTGTATTGGATTTCTTTCCTGATTATAAAATAAAAAGAGGAGAAAAAACAATTCAAAAAGTCACAATTAAACATTTATTAACTATGATGGCACCTTATAAGTATAAATATGAACCTTGGACTAAAATTTGTTCAAGTGATGATTGGACGATTTCAGCTTTAGATTTTCTTGGTGGAAGAAAGGGATTAACTGGTGAATTTCAATATTCAACTTTAGGTATACATATATTAACAGGCATTATATCTAAAACAAGTGGTTTAAAAGTTGTTGATTTTGCAAATAAATATTTATTTGAACCTATTGGAATAGAAAAGCATATGAATTATTTGGCAGAAACTGCTGAAGAGCATAAACACTTTACTATGTGTAAAGATCCAAAAACAAATGTATGGTTCTGTGATCCTAAAGGAGTAGGGGCTGCTGGATATGGTTTATGTTTCTCTGCAATAGACATGGCAAAAATAGGACAGTTATGTTTAGACCAAGGATTTTATAAAGAGGAACAGATTATATCCTCTCAATGGATTAAAGAAATGATAAAGCCAAATTATAGATGTGGAGAAGAATTTGGAAATATGTCTTATGGATATCTTTGGTGGATTATAGATGAAAAGAAGCAAATATATTCAGCTATTGGAAATAGTGGGAATGTTATATATGTGAATCCATCTAATAATATAGTGATAGCTGTGACATCATATTTTAAGCCAACGATTTTTGATCGTATTGACTTTATACAAGATTATATTGAACCATATATTATGTTTGAGTTAGAAAAGTAACTTTGGTAATCATTATTCTTGTTATATTGTCTAACTTAAAGATAAGCGAATAATTAAGCATTATATTTGCTTTTTTATTTCAGTTTTCTTATGATAGAAACAAGGAGAGTGAGTATATGTTAGAAGTAGGTATTAAAGCACCAGATTTTACATTATTAAATCAAAATGGAGATAATATCTCATTAAGTGATTATAGAGGTCGAAAAGTTATTCTCTATTTTTATCCAAAAGATAATACACCTGGATGTACTAAGCAAGCTTGTGGTTTTGCAGAAAACTATCCACAATTTATAGATAAAGGAGCTGTCATTCTAGGTGTGAGCAAGGACAGTGTTGCTTCTCATAAGAAATTTGAAGAAAAGTATCAGTTGCCATTTGTGTTAATTTCTGATCCAGAGTTAGTGGCTATTAAAGCATATGATGTTTGGCAAGAAAAAAACATGTATGGTAAAAAAGTTATGGGTGTTGTAAGGACTACTTATTTAATTAATGAAGAAGGTTATATTGAAAAAGCCTTTGGAAAAGTGAAAGCAGCTGAAAATGCTAATCAAATGTTAGGAGAAATTTAGAAATTCATATTTGTGGATTTCTTTTTTTTTGAATTATAAGGGTAATATATGTTATACTACTTCCATTGATAGGAGGTTGAATATGATTAAGTTAATAGCAACTGATATGGATGGAACTTTTTTAGACTCACAGAAAAAATTTGACCCTGAATTCTTAAGTTTATTTTATAAATTAAAAGAAAAAAATATTAAATTTGTTGCTGCAAGTGGTAATCAATATTATCGTTTGTATCAGAAATTCCTACCATTTAGCGAATATATGTATTTTATTGCAGAAAATGGAAGTTATATTGCTGAAGGTGCAACTGAACTCTATTGCAATATTATTTTCAAAGAACATGTTGAAAAAGTTAAACATTTGATTTCACAAATTCCTAGTTTATTTATGATTTTATGTGGACGAAAGGGTGCTTATATATTAAAAAGGGATTTACAGTATCAGGATGAAGTTAAAAAGTATTATTGTGCATATACATTTATTGATTCGTTTGATTATATTGATGATGATATTATGAAAATTACTATCTATGATACTTATCATCATATTCAAAATATTATTCATGATATTCAAAGTCAATTGCCTCCTGAAGTTAAGGTTGTAACATCAGGTAATGAATGGATGGATATCCAGAATAAAGAAGCACATAAAGGATTAGGAATGCAGTTTTTGCAAGCTATCTATGATATTGAGCCAGATGAATGCGTCGCTTTTGGAGATCAGATGAACGATTATGAATTGCTTCAACAAGTTAAGTATGGATATGCAATGGCTAATGCTGTTCAACCCATAAAAGACATAGCTTATGAAGTCATTGCTTCTAATGATGAACAAGGTGTTATTCAAAAAATAAAAGAGATATTGAATGAGGAATAGGATATGAAAGACATAAAAATGATTGTTATGGATTTAGATGGAACATTATTAACAAGAAATCAAGATATTTTGCCTTATACAAAAGATGTATTAATGAAGTATCAAGAAAAAGGTATTTCTCTTGTTTTAGCTAGTGGAAGGGATATTGACAGTATTCAAAAAATTGGTAAGAAATTAAATATGTCTGATTATTTACAAAATACTTATATTTGTTTAAATGGTCTAGAAATTTATGATATGGAAAATCAATTATTACATAAAGAAGAAAAATTAAAATATGAAGATGGGATTCAATTAGCTAATCTGGCTAAAAAGTATCATATAGATATGATTTTCTTTTTCAAAGATTGCTTATATATTTTAGAGTATGGAAACACAGGTATTATTAATGATCATTTTATGACTTCTGTTAAAAATGAGATACATAATATAACTGAGATACCAATATCTTATTTTAATTGTCTTAAAAAAGTTGCATTTATTCAGACAGTTGATACAATGAGTCAAATCATTAAAGATTTACAAAATGAAGTTAAAAATAAATATGAATTATGTATGGTTGAAGATGCCTGGGTTGAAATTAATCCTTTAGGATTAAGTAAAGGACATGCTTTAAAAGTATTGTCTGAAATCAAAAATATTCCATTAAACCAGATTATTGCTTTTGGAAATGGTGAAAATGATATTGATATGTTAAAAGCAGCAGGAGTTGGAATTGCTATGGATAATTCTTTTGAGAGTGTTAAAAGTGTTGCTGATGATATTTGTGATGATTGTGAAAATAATGGAATTGCAAAATATTTAATGAATATGTAATGAATAAGGGTATACTGGTAATAGAGAAAGTGTGATGAATAATGAGTATTGATGCATTTAATAAATTAAAAGAGGAGTTACTATCCTGTCAAAAATGTAAAGATATTTTTGAAAATGAGCCAAGACCAGTGTTTCAAGGAAACCAAAATTCTATAATTATGCAAATCAGTCAAGCACCATCTAAAAAAGTCATGGAAACTGGGAAACCCTTTAATGATGCAAGCGGTCGCAAACTGCTACAAGATTGGTATCAAATTACAAGAGAAGAATTTGATAATCCTCAGTATTTTTACATAACATCAGTTGGGCGATGTTTTCCTGGTAAAGCCAAAACAACAGGTGATATTCCTCCACCAACATATTGTGCAGATTATTTTTTAAAAAAAGAACTTAACATTATTGAACCACAGATTTATATTATTATTGGAAGTTATGCTGCTAAGTATCTTTTTCCCAATGAAACATTAGAATCATTAATTTTTAATGATCATATCTTTCAAGGAAAGCCTTTGTATGTATTGCCACATCCCTCACCATTGAATAGAAAATGGTTAAAAGATCATCCAGAATTTGAGCAACAAAGAATGCCTCAAATAAGAACGATTATATACAAATATTTAAAAAAGAATGATTATCTAGAAATCTAGACAATCATTTTTTCATTTTGCTTTATCAAGTGAATAGAGAATGTTACCTTCTTTGCCATCTACTCGACTAAATTGATTTGTTTCTTTCGCAGCATAAAGATGGTAATCGTGGAAATCAACAGGAATATGATCATCTTGGTTTGCAAGAATGAGATGACAACATTCAATGACATTATCTAATAATAACTTTTCTGAAAAAAATGTACCATGGTTACGATAAATAGTATCATATTCATCCTCATATGTTTTTAAAACTTCAAGACTTTTAAGATATTCAGAAACACAAGAAGAGTATTCATCAAATAACAATACAGATACACCACAGGCATCACCAAAAATAATTGTGCGTTCTTCTAGAATCAATGGGCACATCATACCAGGAGTGTGTCCTGGAACAGATATCATTTGAATATGAATGTTTCCTAAATCAAAAATATCACCATTTTGAATACCTTTCATCGCCTGAGTTCGTGTAGGAATAATATCTAAGTAGGGAATAGATCTGATTTCTGGAATTCTTTGGGTTTCCTCATATCGTGTCACCATATCTCCATGTTTATGAAAAACTGGAAGATCCTCTAAATTGATATAGACTTCCTCAAAAAGAGCAGCTCCACCCATATGGTCATAATGACCATGTGATAAAATAACAAAGATTGGCTTGTCAGTTAATGTTTTGACATATTCTTTAATATTCCCATATCCTGAACCTGTATCAAGTAGAGAGGCTTTTTTGTCACCTATCACTAAATAACAACATACACCACCAAGCTCTATAATTCTAATAATTCTGTTACTTAAGATTTCTGATTTAAAATATTTCATTATATTCCTCCCTTATATGAAATATATTTCACTATAGATAAGATTATTTCTTAGACAAACACATACATAACTTACTCTTATTATACAAATTTAAATTATTTTGTAAAGATAAAAATGAAAAAAATATTAATTTATAATTTATATATTGAAATATATTTCAAATATGATATACTCAAATTGTAAACACTTACATAACTCGACAAATATCTACAAAGGAGAAGAAAAATGCAAACAAATGGGTTTATTGAAAAATTTCAAGCAAAACTTGAAAAGATATTATTACCTATTTCTGAAAAATTAGGGGAACAAAGACATCTTGCAGCAGTTCGAGATGCAATGGGGATTTTAATTCCATTAACAATCATTGGTGGGTTTGCGATATTATTAGCGCAACCACCTGTTGATCCAACGACTATGACAGGATCAAACTTTTTCTATCAATTTTTATTAGCTTGGTATGATTGGGCGAGTGCGAACTCAGGTATATTATTTATACCTTATAACTTAACATTAGGAGCTATCTCTTTATATGTTGTTGGTGCTGTTGCTTATCGTTTGGCAGAACGTTATGGTATTCCAAAACTAGAAAGCTGCTTTACTGCTCTTTTAACATTTTTATGTATTGCTGCTGCACCACAAACATTGGAAACTGGCTCATTTATGCCAACTGCGAACATTGGGGCAGGGGGAATGTTTACTGCTATTTTGATTGCTATTATCGTAGTAGAAATTACAAATTTCTGTGTTAAACACAATGTGACTATCAAAATGCCTGCCTCAGTTCCTCCCAATGTAGCCTCACCATTTAAGGTTTTGATACCAATGGCTATGAATGTTATTGGGTTTATCTTGTTAAATGTTGTATGTACTCAAATGACAGGAGGAGGATTGTGTGATTTACTTGCTCATGTTTTGCAACCATTATTAAGTGCAAGTGAATCTTTACCTTCTATCTTATTATTACTATTGTTATCACAAATGTTCTGGTTCTTTGGGATTCATGGAGATAATATGGTAGGAGCAGTTGTGACACCAATTATTACTATGAATATTGCACTTAATCTTGAAGCATATCAAGCTCATAAAGAAATGACACATATTTTTGCTGGTCAATTTAATGGTGTCTGGGGTGGATGGTGTACATATATTGCTCTTTTGATTGCAATGATTTTGGTAACGAAATCTAAACAAATGAGAGCTCTTTGTAAACTTGCACCATTATCTACAGCCTTTAATATTAATGAACCCCTTGTATTTGGAGTGCCTACAGTCTTGAATGTCTTCACACTTATTCCAACTTTACTTTGTACTATTTTAAATATTTGTATTGCTTATGCCTGTACATATTTTGATATTATTGGAAAAACATATCTGGTATTACCTTGGACAACACCTGCACCATTAGCCGCTTTCTTATCGACAATGGATTGGAAAGCACCTGTTTTATGGATACTATTGTGTGCCTTAGATGTTCTCATCATTATGCCATTTATTAAAAACTATGATAAAACTTTGCTTGCTGAAGAAGCCAAGAATGAAGCATAGAAAAAGACCACTAGTCAGTTTGATTAGTGGTCTTTGTTGTAACAAAGTAAGCCAGCAGAATATCTATGAAGACATAAAAAATAGTACGATTTTCTAGATAGTGAACTTGTTTAGGAGATTGGAAAAGTGTGAGCGGTAAGGAAGGAAGAGTAATTGAGAGTTGACATAGTTTACATAATTGAGATTCAGGATTGGTTGTGACTAAGACAATTGTTGCACCTGATTCTTTCCATTTTTTCATCTCTTTATAGTAAAGATCATGATTACCAGAGACAGAGAACACAATAATCGCATCATTTGGTGTCAGTGTCTTGTCAAGAAAACTCACTTTAACACTATCATTGACACATTCTCCCCAGTAGTCTTCTACATATAAAGAATATATTAACTGTTTCGCTGCTAGAGAAGAATTACCAATCCCAACAGTTTTAAAATTTTTTGTTTGTAGAATATGAACAAGTTCAATAATCTTACTTTCATCTATACTGTTTCTCAACTCATTAAAGGAACTTTGATAAATATCAATAATTTCATCAGAAAGAATTGTTTGCTTTTGATTTCTTGAACGATGATTATAATAACCTTCTAAAGCATAACGAAATTCACTATAACCTTTATAACCAATTTTCTTAGATAAACGTAAGATAGAAGATGGTGAAACTTGATAAATTTCAGCCGCTTCCGCAATGGGATTATGAATGACCACCTCAGGGTTTTCCATAATTAAATCACAAGTTGCTCTTTCTTTTTTTGTTAAGTTACAATAATGAATAGATACTTTTTGCATTGGATCCATATAAGACACCTCTCTATATCAATTATTATAACAAATATGAAATATATTTCAATTATATTACACTTTATGTTATTTTGTTTAATAATGAAAGTAAAGATAAAAGAATGTTCAATATTAAGAGGCTGTAACGAATAAAGATTTTTAATCTTTAGGTGTTACGCCTTTTTTTACTTTATTGTTATGATTTAGAAAAAAACAAAGTTATCCGGGTGGGGATAACTTTTTGAGTACCATAAAAATAACATGCATTTTTTGCACTTTTTCATTTTGAATTTTACGAAATTATTTGTGATCTCTTTCGAGACTTTTTATTGTGGTATTTACATATATTATAGGCAATCCCTATTAATAATAATTCAGTCTTTACATTGAGTCTTCCTCTTCTTCTTAATCGAGCGTAATTCATGTCCTGTTTAATGACACCAAATGCTCCTTCAACTTGAATACATCGTTGCTTCTTCATTTCTTTCCCTTCATCATTACCTAAGTTTTCATCAACTCTATTCAGTAATTCATTTAAAGCATAATTGATTTGTATTTTTCGTTGTTCTTTTGCTTTCGTACATTTATCCTTGACTAGGCAAGTATGACATTGACCGCATTCAAATACTCGACTTATTTGTAAATATTCTCCTTTGGTATTCCATCGTTCATCCTTTTCAATATGAAATGGATGTCCTTGTGGACAAACTTTAAATCCTTGTTCATCATATTGCCAATTCATTGGATTATAGATCTGTTTTTTAAAATCTGATGAATTCTTTTTTGCATAATAATTATATTTTAATCCAAGTTCCATTCCATTAATAACATTGAATAATAAATTGTCATAACTCCCATAACCTGCATCAGCTATAGGCCATCTTGGATACCTGTCGTAGATATCTTTATACTTTTTCATAAATGGGATATATGTTCTGGTATCAGTAGGATTTGAAAATATTTCCATATGCATAATGTATTCGTCACATACACCAATCTGCAAGTTATACCCTGGCTTAAAAACACCCGTCTGATTATAATAGTCATATTTCATATTCATCATAGTTGCATCATGATCAGTTTTTGAATAACTGTTTCTATCACCGCAAATTTCTAAAGATTTTTCATATCAATCCAATCTCATATAAATATCAAGAAATTCATCATAATATTTCTGTAATATAGATCGATTTCGACCTTTTCCATATACAATTTCAGTATTATTTTCAACCATCATATTCATTAACTGCTCTACAATGAATCCTATATCATTGGAAGAATATTTTGACTTTGTTTCATATCTTAAATGAAAATGCTCATTTAACTTTGAAATGAAATCAGTTGCTTTTGAAAATGTTTTTCCTGATATCCAAGTATCGCTTTTTCCATACAAAACTGTTCTTTTTTGCATTAGCTTCTATTTTAGTTCCATCAATATACAATTTAGAAGCATCAACATCATCTAATTCAATAATTCTTTTGACAATATCATAAAAAATATCTTCAATAGACATCGATAATTTATCTGATATAAATCTTTGAAAAGCCATAAATGATGGAGTCTGTTCATTAGATAACCACATATATCGAATATCGTATTTACACAACTCCTCCATTTTTCTTAATTCACCTTCGCCATTCATGAATGCAAACAATGTAACTTGCAACATCATATTAGGGTCGTAGCCCTTATTGCCTCTATGAGAGCAATTAAAATATTTAGAAGTATCAATTCCTTTCATGATTTCTACGAATGATGCCACAGGATCATCTGCAGGAACGAATGTAAAAAAATCTAGTGGAAGTTTGCATTGAAATGCGTTATAATTACCATTGCTTATGGGATAATTAGATTCTAATATTTCAATCGTATTCATAATCTAATTATACTAAAAACAGCACATAAATTCATTCCAGAATCTACGTGCTATTTTTCATTTACTATCATATACATTTATTTTAATGCGTTACAGCCTCTTTTTTGTTATTTTATAGAAATTGGTCTATAATGGTAATGAGGTGATTTTGATATGTGTACAGCATTTCAATTCAATGGATATTTTGGTAGAAATTTAGATTTGGAAACAACATTTGGTGAACAAGTTGTATTGACACCAAGACATTATTCTTTTCCATTAAAAAATGGAACATTGTTTAAAAATCAATATGCAATGATTGGTATGGCATGGAAAATTATCCATTATATGCTGAAGCTATGAATGAAAAGGGATTATGCATGGCTGGCTTATATTTTCCAGAAAATGCTCGTTATTTTCCTGAACAGGCAAATAAAACGAACATAACACCTTATGAGCTGATTCCCTATCTATTAGGACAATATGAAAGTGTACAGGAAATGAAAACAGTCATTGAACAAATTTCTCTTTTAGATATTTCTTTCAATGCAAAAATTCCTTTAACACCTTTACATTGGATCATTGCTGATCAAAAAGAAAGTCTGATTCTAGAATCAACGCAGTCAGGATTGCAGGTTTATCAAGATGCTTTTCATATTTTAACCAACAATCCACCATATCCTTATCATCAATGGAATGTTCATAACTATATGCATTTGACATCGTCTTATCCTCAAGATCATTTAACTAGTCAATCATTGAAGCCTTATGGAAATGGATTTGGGACAATTGGTATTCCTGGTGATTTTTCACCTGCTTCACGTTTTGTGAAGACATTGTGGTTAAAGGAAAATGTTATGATAAATGAAAAAGAAGAAGAGAATGTCAGTCAGATTTTTCATATTTTAGATGCTGTCGCAATGGTCAAAGGTT
>ERZ506942.225-NODE-225-length-16490-cov-4.56866_pt1 | contig 16490 bp, 13 predicted proteins | sample MGYA00512900_ERZ506942 | MGnify/ENA metagenome assembly ERZ506942
TATTATAAGTAAAGCGCCCCGCAGCCCGCTCCGCGGACTGCGGGGGCGCAAACGCCGTATTTTATCTTTCCCTGCGCTTTCTTCTCACGAGCATGAACGCCGCCGCGCCGAGAGCCGAAACGGCCGCCGCCGCGCCGCCTACCGCCGTCAGGCTGGAATTGCAGCCCTTGCAGCCCTTTTCCTCCGGGTCGGTCGGGGGCGTTACGGGTTCGCTGCCGTCGTCGAGCGCGTTTTCCGCGTGAAGTTTGAGCGAATCGAGATAGAATTCCACGTCCACGACTTCTTTGGAGTTGCTCCAGATGCCTATTTTGACGAACGCGAGCTGATCCGCGTCGAACTTGCCGTTTTCGTCAGGCGTATAGGACGCAAGCCTTTCGGGCGTGAAAGCGCTGAACGGAATTTCCACCGTGCGCCAGCCCGTGAAGTCGAGCGCCGTGCCGTTCACGAGCAGCGCGGGATCCACTTCGTATTCGCTGCCGTCGGCCTCCGCCACCTTCACCCAGAATCCGACTTCGCCGAGCGTCTGTTCGGAGGTGTTGTAGATTTCGAAAGAAAGCCCCGTCAAGCCCGCGTCCTTATTGCGCTCTATGACGTCGCTCACGTCGAGATAGGTTTCGGTCCAGCCGAAAGCGTAAAGCGGATTTTCCCAGGTATATCTGAGCGAGCTTTCGCCGTCTTTCACGTAAGTCTTATCGGTGTTGCGCTCCGTCTTGTACACGGTGCCGCTCTGTCCCGACTTGCTCCAGGAAGAGAAATCGCTTTCTTCAAAAGACGAGAGCATGAGGCTGTGTTCCCCGAGGTCGGGCCTCTGCGGCGGCTCGGGTTCTTCGGGTTCGCCCGTGCTTTCCCCCGTATAGATCAGATCCATATTGCTGATATAGATCGTGGCGGAATCCTCGCCCCAGATAAAAATCTGGAATTCTCCGACGGCGTAAACGTCGAGTTCGGGCGTAAAGGGAACGGTATACGTCCTATAACCCGTATAATTGAGATCGCGCGAGGTGAGCACTTCCTCCGAGCCCTCCTGCACGCAGGTGATTTCCGACTGCTCCACGTTGCCGAACTTAAAGCCCAGTCCGCCGCCGACGGCCTTTTCCGAATAGACGGTCAGCCTGATGCCGTAGGGTTCCGTGACGTTCAGAGCCTGTGCTTTCGCGCCCAAATTCTGGTAATAGACCGCGGCAAAGCTGTTGCCCGCAAGCGTAACGGTCTTTGTCATTTTAAGCGCCTTGTCCTCGTCCTTGGAATGTTCGTCCACAAGGCTCTTTTCCACCGTGCAGGCCGCGCCCGCGTCGCCCCAGGAAAAACTCGTCCAGTCGGTTTCTGTCTGTGTCCGGAAAGAAACATATTTAAGTTCTTTTTCCGTTTCCGCTTTTGCCGTACCGACTACGGCCGCCGCGCCCGCGAAGGCCATTACCGCCGCCACGAGCAAAATCGCTGCTTTTCTCATTTCTCATCCTCCTCGTTTTCGATGATTTTTATATCGCTCATATCGCCGTAAAGCGATGTCAGCTCGCATTTTACGCCCTCTTTCGTCTTTCTGCGGCGGAAAACGCCCCAGCCCTGCGAAGTGGTTACAAAGCATTGAAAGTCGTCGCCGCCCTTTGCGGGCGAAACCTTAAGTTCCTTTTTTCTGCCGTCGTAGGAAATGCCGCAGTACGCAAGGTATACGCCGTAGCTCGCCAGCGAACGGGCATAGTGATTGCCGCATTCCACTTCGTTGAAAGGATTGCGGTTGAAACCCGAATAGCGTTTGCGCACGGCGCGCACTACGGAAATCCCCTCTTCGGCAAATCCCTCGTAGATGAGGTGCGCAGCCACCTGGTATTCGATGCCGCTCCAAACCTCGTCCGCGTAAACGAAGGGATATTTCGGCCTCCCGCCCGCGGGCCAGGAACAGAGCAGCAGGCCGCCGTCGTCGTTGAGCGCGTAACAGCGCTGCACGTTGGCGTGCGATCTCATGTCCTTTCGGAAGTTGTTTTCGTACACGGCGCGCACAGCCTTTTTGACGTGTTCTTCGGGCAGGACGTAGCCCAGCCCGTTGATGTGCGCCAGCGTCTGGCCGAACACCTGGTCGGACAGGCAGCCCGTGCCGTACTGGTATTTGAACTCGTTCACGTCCCCGAGCACCTGCACGTAGTATTCGCCGTTCCACAAAAGTTCGTCCGTACGGGCGGAACATTTTTCAAAAGCATCTTTCCATTTGCTTTCGTTTTCCGTATCGCCGAGATACGCCGCCATCTCCGCGCCCGCTTTAAGCGCCGCCGCGAAGATGGAATTCGTGAGAGAATTAGGCCCGTAAAATTCTATGTCGTAGGTATTGTGCTGCTGCGATTCGAGCACGCAGTCCTTATCCCTGTCCCAGAAATCGAAGGCGAAATTGAGCGCTTTCGCCGCGTTCGGCCAAAGCTTTTTCAAAAATTCGTCGTCGCCTGAAAATTTCCATTCGCGGTACAGCCGAACGACGCAGCCGAGCTGGCCGTCGGTCGCGGGGAGCATGTCCCACCGCGGATCGCCGAACACGCTGTTGCAGCGGAAGGACATGTTTCCCGTTTCGTCCGTTTCGTTCAGAAATTCCGTTTCGCGCATGGAGCGCTCTATTTCGGGAAAAAGGAACGCCGTCGTCTGCGCGTAGTTCCATACGTGCGTGCAGTTGCCCTCGCAGCTCCCCTTGTGGTCGAAACACCCCTCCCACGCGAGATATACGGGTTTTTCGCCGATGCAGAACACCGTGGGAGAACGGAGCGCGGTCAGCGTGGACATCACGGCGTCCAGCACGCTTTCGTCCACGGTGGAAGAGAGCATCGCCTCCGCAAAACTACGGCTCGTTTTATACAGCCTGCCGCGCTCTGCGTCGAGATAGCGCGCCGCGTCGAGCGCGGACGAAAAGCGGTAAGCGTAGTGATTTTTCACGGTCTTTTGCTTTTTCGTTTCGTCGTGCGGCACGAGGTGCCCCTCCCAGCGGTTGGCATGGTTGGGGAAATGCCAGCTGAGGATAAACGCAAAGGAAGCGCTCTGCCCCGCGGGAATTTTCTTTTTGACCGAAAGCGATCCCACCCGCAGGCGGAAACGGTTGTCGAACTTGCTCGCCACGCCCGTTTCCCCGTTGTCGGGGCAAAGCTCGCCGTCCGAGGAAAAGTCGTCCCAGAAATCGTGCGCGCCGTCCCACCAGGCGCCGTTCACCCATTCGGGCTTTACCGTGCAGTTTGTTTCGCGCGTAACGAACGCCATGTTGCCGTAATATTTGTCGCCGTCGTCGGGACGGTCGGCGGTATAAAAGACGCCCGTCAGTCCGTTTTCGGCATAGAGTTCGTTTTTAACGTCGTATTTCTGCTGCATGTTCCGGAACAGATCGTAGCCGTCGAACCCGCTCGGATTCGCGAACGAGCCGCACACCGCGGCCTCGCAGTCTACGTCCGAAAGGTTTGTAATCGTGTACGTGAGATAAGCGCCGGGAATGGCCGATTCCTCCGCGTCGAGCGGGATAAAGGGCGTAAACGCGGTTACCTCCGCCCGCAGGGGAAGTTTTTCGTCCTCGAGCGTAACGTTCACAAAGGGATACGCGGCTTTCAGCGACGAGGACGTAAAGCGGGGCAGCCCCGCCATCTCGTTTGAAAAATACCCCAGCGCACGTTCGTAAGGCGGATTAAGCTCCCCTTCGAGGACGCGCGCGTCCTTTGTGCCGTCGGCAAACTCCGAGTACACGGAAAAAAACGTGTACGGCATGTTTCTGCCTTTGCTCGGCTCGTTGAATATTTCAAAATCGGCGAACTGGCCTCTGGAACCTATCGATATATTGCCCGTGCCGATGCCGCCGAGCAGGAATTTCACCGATCCCGCGCGGCCGCTGTAAGTCCTTATTTTCTTGTTGTCGAATAGTTTTTCCATAAATATCCCTTTATTTTTTGATCAACGAAACGTGTCCGAAAGCGCTTTCGTTGTAGCCGAGCGTGTTTTTCGAGGACGCCGCCACGCCGATAAGCACTTCATCCTTGAGGTTGACGAACTCAGCCTCCCCTATCTGTATAAATTCCCTGCCGTCCGCCGAGAGATAGGCGCGGACCATATCGCCGCGGCGCTCTATCTTGACATAAGCGCCCACGAAAGCGTCCTGCCATTCGCCGTGTTCGGCGATCATGCCCTTTCTCGATATGAAGGAAACGTCGCCCGCCCCGTTCATGCCGACGAAAGCCATTTTGCCCGACGGAGAGGTGTTGACGCGCATCATCACGCCGGCCTTGGAAAATTCGCCCGTATAAGAAACCCTGTCGATACGGGCGGTGTAGTCGAAATCGCCCGACACCTTGACGTAGGCATAAAGTCCCGCGTCCGACATGCCGCCGATATCCGCGCCCGTGGCATAAAGTTCTATCCTGTCGCCGAGCACCCGCATTTCGTCGCTGCCGCCCCCCGCGGCGAGCGCCGCGGCGGTGTAGATCTGTTCTGCGGGCGTGATTTTCACGGCCACGTCCTTGACGAAATCGGGCACGGCGACGTTCAGGCTGCCGTTTGCCGCCGTAAGGTCGGCCTCGCTCAGCTTAGCGCCCGTATACGTGTCGAAGAACTCCGCCTTGTAAGCGCCGTCCGCCATTTTCAGCGTTACGGAAGCGCCCGAAACGGTCTTGGGCTGATAGCCGTTCAGCACCTGATAATAATCGTAGTTTCTGTCCTTTACCCAGATATACCCCTTGCCGCCGGCGGTCATAGACATATAGAGCGCCTCTTCTTCGGTCATGATGTTGTTTTCCGTTTTCGCGCCGCGCAGATCCTCATAGCGCAGGAAGTCGGAAAGCGGCTTGTAATGATAGTAAAGGTCGTTCCTGTCGAGGTAGGAATCCCAGTTCCAATGCATGGCCGTGCCGAACGAGCCCGCGAACACCGAAGCCCAGATCTGGTTGTGGAAGCCGATACCGGCCTTGTCGTTTTCCCGCTGGATGTCGCCCGCGGGCGAGAGCGCGAATTCGCCCGCGATAACGGGCTTGCCGTAGGTGCCGAGGCGCGAATTGACGAGCAGATACAACGCCTTAACGCCGTTGAACGTACCCTCCGTACCGTCGTTGTACATGGTGTAGCGGTGGAAGGTGGTAACGTCTATGCAGTCGAGTTTCCACACCTCGTCGCCGTTCCCCGCGTTGGCGAAACTGGTCGTTACAAGGTGCTTATTGACGTCGAGGCTCTTGATATATTCCGCCATTTCCCTATGCCAGTCGGAAACGAGCTGTTTCTGGTTATAGTAGCTGTCGCCCGCCGCCCACACGACTTCGGGCGCGTCCGCCTCGTTCCAGAGTTCCCACATGACGAGGTTGGGCGAATACCCCCAGCGCGCCACGCAGTATCTGAAATAATTTTTGGTCGCGGCCCTGCTCTCCTCCGTTTCGAAAAATTCCGTAACGTTGTCCGCGGGGCCGCCGTTCGCGCTGTTATACGGATTTCTGTTCCAGCCCCAGTCGGGGAAGTTGTTGTCGCCTTCGTTGTCGAAGTCCTCCCAGTGATAGAGCGAAAAACGGAAATATATGCCCAAACTTTCGCAGGATTTGACCTTATAATCGGTCTTCCATGCGGTCTGCGGGTTGAAGCGGCGCACGCCGCCGTACCCCTCCGAATACGGGAGCTCGCCATCGCGGCGGGTCCATTCGAGGTTATCGCCCTCGCACAGGTCGAACTGCACGAGGTTGGCCCCGTTCGTCGCAAGTTCGTTCAGCCACCTGTCGTAATCGTAAGTCCCAGCCATGTTGTCGCCGCCCGCGAACTCCCAGCCGCAGAGGTTGTGGCCGACGCCGTTGAACGCTTCCCCATTGTCGAATTCGAGATGCGTTTTGTCCGCGGCCACGCGCAGATAGCCGTCCGCGTTGCCCGCGGAAACGGATACGGAGGCGACTTTATCGGTATATTTTTTCTTTCCGTTTTCCTTGACGGAAACGGATATCCTGTATTCGCCCGCCGACTTGGGTACGTAGCGCAGCATCCAGAAAGCGCGCCCCGTTTCCGTCAGCTTTTCCACGCCGCCGACGAGCGAACGCTCGTAATCTTCATACCAGAACATAGGCACGGTTTCTTCGCCGCCGTCGTGCTTAATGACGGCGTTCACCTCCACGGCCGCGCTGTCGTAGGGATTTTTATAGGTTTTCGGCAGTTCCACGCCGAGTTCGAGCGTTTCGTAGGCGCGGAGGCCGCTTTCCGCGGAATTATACACCGTTTTCGCCGACCTGCCCTTTGCGACGAGCACGCCCGCCGTAACGCCGCCCGCGATCAGAACCGCCGCCGCGACGGCGATCAGGGCGATAAGCCAGTTTCTCTTCGTCTTTTCCATCGTTTTCTCCTTATAATTTCAATCCGCTCGTGGCGATACCCGCGATCAGCTTGTCCCTGAAAATGAAGAACACCGCGATGACGGGTATGATCGACATTGTGAGCATGGCGACCATGACCGCACGGCTCTGCGTGCCGTATGCGCCCTGAATGACCGTCATACCGAGCGAAAGCGTCATTTTTTCAAGTTTCCGTAAAATCAGCATCGGCGTGAAAAAGTCCCCCCACGCCGCGTTGAAACACAGAATGAGATTGACCGAAACGATCGGCATGGACAGCGGCAGGCCTATGCGGAGAAAGGTTCCCCAGAAACCGCAGCCGTCCATTTTGGCCGCGTCGTCCACTTCGCGCGGCAGCCCCGCTATGAACTGCCGCATCATGAAAATGGCGAACGCGCTGAATATGCCGAGCAGGATCACGCCCGTGAGCTTGTTGATGAGGTTGAGCTTGATGATCGTGGAATAGTTGGTGATCATGGTCAGCTGTCCGGGCAGCATGAGCGCCCCCATGAAAAACATGAAGATGACGTTTTTTCCGGGAAATCTCAGCTTGGCGAAAGCGTAGGCCGCGGGCAGGCAGACGAGCGTTTGCAGCAGCGGCACGGAAATCGCAACGACAAAGCTGTTTATATACATCTTTCCCACAACGTCCGCCGATTCAAACACATATTTTATATTTTCAAAGGTAAATTCGTGCGGAAAGAAGGTCGGCGGTATCTGAATGATCTCTTTCGCCGTCTTGAAGGTGCCCGTGAGCATCCACCAAAACGGGTAGAGCATGATCGCTCCGACGAAAACGCACGCAATGAGTTTGAGGGCGGCGAAAACCGCCCGTTTCGTTTTAAAATCAGTCGTCATAGTGCACCCAGAATTTGCTCAATAAAAATTGCAGCAGCGTGATGAGCATCACGAAACAGAAGAGCACCAGCGCGAGGAGCGCGCCGTAGCCCATATCCCTTTCCTGGAAAGCTATGCTCCAGATATAATAGCTCACCGTGGCGGTGGCGTCCCCGGGTCCGCCCCGCGTAAGCAGGTAGATCGGCTCGAAGAGCTGCAGCCCCGTGATAAGCGCGTTGACGAGCAGAAAGAGCGAAGTCGCCGACACGCAGGGAACGAGTATCTTCACCGTGGAATAGAACTGGTTGGCTCCGTCTATCTCCGCCGCCTCGATGTACGATTTCGGCACGTTCCTGAGCGCGACGAGGTAGATGATAAAGAAAAAGCCTATGCCCTTCCATACGTCCACCATCATGACCGACCATATCGCCCATTTCGCGCTGGTGAGCCATGGAATTTTCGGCAGTCCGAGCGCGTACAGTATGCCGTTGATCGCCCCGACGTCCGTTCCGAGAAGCATGGTAAACACCATGGACACGATGGACATCGGAATGATTATGGGAAAGAAAATCGCGCTTTCCATAAACACCGTGGCGGCCTTGCCCCTGAGCCTGAACACGAGATAGGCCGCGAGAAAGCCGAACAACAGCTTGAATACGACGGGCACCACGGCTACGAGCGCCGTATTGCGCAGGATCAGCGGCAGGCGCTCGTCGGCAAAGAGCCGCGTAAAGTTTTCAAACTTGACGAACACGGGCGCGGACAGCATGTCCCAGTCGTAGAACGGCAGGGTGAACGTGCGGATTGCGGGATAGAGCGCGAACGCGATGAACAACAGCACCGCGGGCAGCACCATGGCGTAACCCGCGAGGTACTCTCTCGTCTTCATCTTCACGTTTTCCGCGCCCCCTGTCTTATTCGATCGCATTTCAGCCTCCGAGCGCTTCGTTTATGCTCTTCGCCGCGGCGGCAGCCGCTTCGTCGAGCGACTTCACGTCGGCGATATAGGCGCCGAACTCGCGCAGAATCGCGCTTTCCACAGCGGTATACTGCGCGGGCGCGGGAACGTATTTGCCGTAGGCGGCCGATTCATAGAATATTTCCGCGTTGGCGGGGACATTCGGTTTCGTACACATGATGTCGGCAGCCGTTTTCACCGAGGGGATCGCCCAGATGTTTTCCGAAAGGTAATCTTCCTGAAAGTCCTTGCCCGCGAGGAATTTGGCGAACGTCCACGCCGCCTCCTTGTTCTTGCTGTTCTTAAAGATAGGCGTGCCGCCCACGCCGATGACCGAACGAAGTTCGCCCGTATCGGACGGGAAGGGAACCACGTCGTAATCCTCCACGTCGAACCCCATGACTTTCAGCGATTCCACGTACCACAGGCCGCAGCCCATAAACGCCAGCTTGTCCTGCACGAAAAGGTCGATGTCGCTCGTGCCGACCGAGGGGCTCACTTTATACGTGTTCACCATATCGTATAAGAATTTGAGCGCCTTTTTGGAATTTTCGCTCTCGACGTTGCTCGCCGACCAGTCGTCGGTGAGAATACTCGAATCGAAAGCGCGCATCCACGGTTCGAGCGTGGTGAAGTAATTGTTGTAATAGGCGTAGCCGTACACGTCGTTGTTGCCGCCCGTGTTGCCCGCGGACACCGTTTTGCACATTTCGAGAAATTCGTCCGTCGTCCAGCCCGCCGTCGGTTCTTCCAGCCCCTTGGCTTTGAGCACGTTCTTGTTGTAGAAAATGACCATATTGTTCCACACCGTGGGCAGAGAATAGGTCTTTCCGCCTATCTTGTGCGCGTTGACGATATTTTCGTCCACGTTATCGAGCGTTTCCTTCAGCTCCTCCGCGTCGCGTTCTATATAGGAATCGAGGGGTTCGAGCAGACCGGATTCCGCAAAGGCGTACATGCCCTCGCTGGCGATATCCGCGATGTCGGGACCTACGCCGAGCGCAATGTCGTTGGCGATGGTCTGCAGCATCTCCCCCCAGGACGCCGCCGCTATGCCCTGAACTTCCACTTCTATTTCGGGGTGGATCTTGTTGAATTCCTTCACCCGCTTTTCAAAGTCGAGCTGATAGCCCGCATTGCAGGCAAAGACGATCTTGGTCTTTCCCCCGCCTCCGCCGCCGTTCCCGCCGCACGCGGCTGCGGAAAACAGCATGAAAGCGCATAAGACAAAAGCTAATAGTTTTTTCATTTTTTTGACCTCCGTGTTTAATATATTCCGTCGGCAGAAATTTGCCGAACCGTTTCGGAAACGTTGCTTAAATAAGCTCGCTCTTTTCAAGACGCTTTTTCATAAACAGTTTACCGAACCGTTTCGGTTTTCCGTCGAAAAATCGTCCCGCATGAAAAGCGAGACTTTTTTTTCAGTTGAGCTTTTTCACCGACTCCCGCAGTACGAGTTTCGTCGGCAGTTTTACGTGTACGAATTCCGCGTCGGGCGAGGCCAGCCTGTTTTTCAAAAGCGCCATGGCCCTTTTTCCCATTTCGTATTCGGGAATATTCACCGTCGTCAACGGGAACACGATGGTGTCCACGTCGTCGAAACTGACGACGGATACATCGTTCGGAATGGCGCAGCCCCTCTCCGTCAGCGCGCGGATCACGCCTACCGCCGTCAAATCGTTGTACGCGATGACCGCGGTAAAATCCACAGCCTTCAAAGCTCTGATCGTTTCATAGCCTGCTTTTATGCTATCGGGATTATTTCCGTAAGCATAAGTTTTCAAACAGACTTTTTTTCCGCCCAGCACTTTTTCTATCCCTTTTTTTCTGCGGCGGGAATAAAAGTTGGTGTCGTCGGGTCCGATATAGGCAATTTTCCCGTGGCCGCACGAAAGCAGAAGTTCGGCTATCTCGCAGGCGCCCGCCGTATCGTCCGCCTCCACGGAATCGGCGTATTCGCTGTTCTGGCCGAACACGATGCAGGGAACGCTCTTTTCTTTGAGAAAATTTTCTATACGCTCGTCCAGCCCGTTCACGTCGAGGATAATCCCCGCGACGCGCTTGCCCTGCATCAGCCGAATGGCCTTTTCTATTTTGTCGGTGCGGCCGTCCGTATTGTAGATCAAGGTAGTATAGCCGTATTCTTCGGCATAATGCTCCACCGCGCGGCATACCTTGGCGTAAAACGGGTTGGTGATGTCCCGCACAATAACTCCCACCGTGTTGTATTGTTTCATGGATATGCTTTTCGCCAGTTCGTTCGGTGTATAACGCAAATCCTCCGCGATCTTCTGTATCTTTTTGCGGGCTTCGCTCCCCACTCCCGGTCCGTTGTTCAAAGCCGCCGAAACCGTGCTTTTCGCGTATCCCGAAATCCTGGATATATCGTTGATAGTATACTTCAAGTTCGTCCCTCCGATCATTTACAGAACCGTTTCGGTAAACTCAGTATACCACCGCGAAAGCCGTCTGTCAATAGGTTTTTGAAAATTTTTCACAAAAAAAGAGGCGCCCGCACGGAGCGCCTCTGAATTCAGCAGAAAAAACATTGCAGGATGCAGTCGAGCATGCGGCACAAACAGCAGCGCGGCTGCGGGCAGTTTTCCTCCCGCCGGCAGTACGGTACGGAAACGCGCGCCGCGGGCGCGGCGATCACTTCGGTCTGCACGGGATTGCTCCCGAACGACGCGGGCGGATCGACGGAAAAGTCCGTTACGAAAGACGTATTGTAAATGATCTCTGCCATGTCAGTTCACCGTAACGTCGAATTCCACGACCGTACTCGCCCCTACCGCCAGATTGGCGAGCGCAAAACCGACGGCGGGATCGTAAGCGATCTGCTGTACGCCGTCTATCAGGACGCTGCCGACGACGAACGTCGTGCCCGCGGGGATCGGATCGGTGAAAAAGAGATTTGTCTTCAAAAGCGTGCCCGTGTTGGTTACCGTGCTGGTATAGTGTAGCGTTTCTCCCCGCACCGCGATGGCTTTATCCACCGATTTCACGATGGTCAGACTGTTGGACACCACGACCAGCTCCACCGTGTTGGTGTTTTCGCTGAGGTCGCGGTTTTCCGCGGTATAGGAAATCGTCGCGTAGTTCGTAACGGGCGTCTGCGTCAAGGGATTGTTCGCCCTGATGTCGTAAGAGATCACGGCAACGCCGTTGGGCGGCAGGTCGGCGAGCGCAAAGCCCGTTATAAGGTCAAAGGTCGGCTGCGGCACGCCGTTGACGACCACGCTGCCCGCGACGTAGGTCGCGCCGCCCGAAAGGGTATCCCGAAAAAAAACGTTCGTTACGTTTATCAGCGAGGCATTGCTGAGCGTAACCGTCTGCGTGGCTACGTCGCCTTCCTGCAGGAAGGTCTTGTTGGAAGTTTTTACTTTCGTAAAAGAATACGTCAGTATTTCCGTGGTTACGATATTGCTTTCCCGCGTTTCCGTCTGCGTGGATCCGTCGGGCAGGGTGTACGTAAACCGAGTATCTGATTGATTGGGTATTATCATGTTTATCTCCTGTAAAAATTATATGATCCTGACTTCGAAAATCACGATCACCGACTGGTTCGGGATCATGTCCGTCAGCGGGAAGCCCGCGGCGGGATCGGCGTTCGGCACGGGCAGACCGTCTATGCTGACCGAACCGGGAATGAATTCCGTGCCCGCGGGGATATCGTCCGTAAAGACTACGCCGCTCAGCGGCAGGCTGCCCGAGTTCGTTACGATCGAGGTGTACCTGACGACGTCCCCCCTGACCGCCAGCGACTTATCCGTCGTTTTCACCACGGTTAGGTCGGGGACCGCGCCGTTGTCTATCTCCAGCGCGAGGCAGTTGGGGACGTACAGATCGTTCGTCGTGATAAACCGTATAAAAGCCGTTACCTGCTCGGAAACGAGTTTGCCCGTGAGATCGACGGACGTGATGTCGTATCCCTGCCTGCAGGCCGTTGTGTTAACTCCCGCCGCGGCGTTGGCGTTCCGCGTGCCGAAGGTGCCGGACGTGTCGAGCGCACCCGTTCCGCCGTTGATCTGCGAACAAAAAAAGTTGTATTCGGGGTTATTTACGCCCGAAAGGTTGGACAGAGTAAGCGCGCTTTGCCCGAAGAGCATCTGGTCGCCGCCGATGACGGCGTCGCCCTCCCCCGCCGAAACGTACAGTCTGCCCGCAGGCGCGGCCGTCTGCGGCGTTTTGAACCCCGTGAGCGTGATGTCCGTAACGCCCGTGAGCGGGGAAACGACTTCGCCGCCCACCCAGAGGGTGAGGCTTTCGAAAGCTTTGTCCGGATTTTCGTATACGACGGCGAGCGTCCAGCCCGCATGGTTCGTATCGTTGGTTCTCGAGTCGATCGCTTCGATGAGCGCGGGGACGGAAGATAGCGAATAAACGCCGCTCCCCGCCGCCTGCACCAGCGAGGTAACGTCCGCGCTGCGGACGTAAAAACCGACCGTGTTGTTTTCCAGCGCGATGACGAAATTTTCTCTCGTCGCCGCGTCGCCCGTAACGGGATATGCGTTTGCCGGCGTGGTAAAAGTAACGGCGTTGTCCAGCTCCGCCGATATATCGGTGGCGTTGGAACGGAATAATCCGCCCCATACGAGTTCGGCGTACAGCACGCCGCTGCCCGCGGGGATATTCAAAATCGCCGCCGAGCCGTTCAGCCTGTAATCGAGCGTGGTGCCGTTGGGAAAGTCGTTCACTTTCAGCGACGTGTCAAGGCTTATAAAAGCGCCTATGGAACCCAGCAGCCCCGCGCGGTTCGCATTCGTGTATTTACTCAGACCGAGCGTATTGCCGACAAAAATTATTCCACCCTTTCTGATGGCGGAATATCTTTGAATAAAGGCCATTTTTCCTCCTATGCATTTATTATCATAATATTCCGCCGCCGCAGGAAAACGTTATAATATCGCGTTTCCGTAAAACAAAAAAAGCCCCCGAAAAACGGGAGCTTTGCGGTTTACAGGGAAATTTCGCCTATTTCCATTGTGAACGCGCGCGCGGCGATATCCAGTTGTATGCCGTTTGAAGTTTCCTTCGGATAGACGGTATTCGTCATCGACCGCCCGTCGGAAAATATTTCCACCGAAAACCTGTCTGCGACGACGGTCAGTTCAAACGAACCTCCGTCCGAAAGCGGCATTTTTCTGATCTGCGACAAAGACAGAGCGTCCTTTTCCGCGCCGCCGATCTTTTCCCCGCTCTCCGAGCGGTCGAAAACGAGATATCCGTTTTCCGTATACAGCCTTGTTTGTTCGCCCGCACCCTTTTTGAGCGCGAGCGAGAACCGCCGCACGTCCCTGCCCGAAAAGCGCAGTTGATAGATTTCGGCGGAAGTTTCTATCCTGCCGTCGAAATTTTCTTTTTCGAACACCTCTCGCCGCGCGACGAAAGCATCCAGCGGTACGGGCGTCTGGTAAAAACGGCCGTCCCTGTTTTCCACATAGCGGGGCAGCGTAAGCATGCCCGCAAAGCCGTACCGACGGCTGGGGATATTCCTGTCCCACATCTGCATCCAAGCGAGCATGAGCGGCTTTTCCGCGCAGGCAAAAAACTGCGCCGCATAAAAGTCGAAACCGTAGTCCATGATCCCCACCGAAGCGGTTTGAAACCTGCCCTCCGCGCAATCGAGTTTTCCCGCGCGGTAAAAATTGGAGTGGAGGTTCAGATGTTCGCAGGCTTCGGGAACGCTGAACTGGTCGCTGTATATCATAAATCCGCATTCCTCGTTCCAACAGGGACATTCGATCATGCTGCCCGAAGACGGACGATCGAGCACGGGCCCGACGCATTTCCATTCCGTGAGGTTTTCCGAAGAAAAAAGCAGAATGTCGCTGCTCTCCCCTTTTTTGGAGGCGACGAGCGCGTAAAACCTTCCGTTTTTTTCAAACAGACACGGATCGCGGAAATCGAAAGGGCTGAATCCTTCGGGGAGAAGTTCTCTCCCGATTACGATTTCGGGATATTTCCGGAAAGTCAGCCCGTCCTCCGAATAAGCGAGGCATTGCGACTGATAGGATTTGCCGTCCCTGTTCACCACACCTGTATACATGAGATACAGTCGTCCGTCCGCCACGAGCGCGCTGCCCGAAAAACAGCCGTCTTTATCTATATCTTCCGTCGGCGCAAGCGCGGGCGGAAGATGTTCCCACCGCACGAGGTCGGCGCTGCGCACGTGTCCCCAGTGCATCGGCCCCCATTCCGTGGAATACGGATGATACTGAAAGAACGCGTGATAATACCCTTTGAAAAAGACCAGACCGTTAGGATCATTTATCCAACCTTGCTCAGCCGTGATGTGAAATTTCTGTCTTTGCATAAAATTACCTTACCGTTGGAGCCGCCCCGCTTTCCGCGGGACGGCAAAATTTGATTTACGCCGAATAAACGTTTACGGCTTCAACCCAGGCTATATTATAACTTCTCGGCGTTTCCTCCTGAGCGTCGCCTACTTTTTTATAAAACTGTACAGTATCGAACTTATTGTCTAATACGGGTTTTTCTTTATAATAAGTGATTATATCGTCGAAAAACGCGACCGCCCAACCGGAAGATATCTCTCTGTCGTGCAGTTCAATGTAGAGCGTTTCCCCCACGTATTCGGAAAGATCGGCAACGAACGTAGTCATCGTGGCAAGTCGGCAACCTTCGTCGAGATTCGGGAAATTGACATCTTGAAAAGCCGTATTATGGTATTCTGCGATCTGCGTTCCGTCCGCTTTAAATATTTTTACGCCGGCAGCATTTCCTCCCATTTTAAAACTGATGAAACCGCTGCCTCTAAGCGTAAAGTTCGTAGACTTCAACGAATAGGAATTGCTTTCCGTTTCGGTAGCTTTCCACCCGTCAAAATGGAAGTTACCGCTTTGGTTATAAGGTATTCTTTCCGCCCAGAAAGTAGTGTCGCCGATAACTGCCGTTTCATTAATCTGACCGTTTTCGGTTCCTTTTTGATATGTCCAGCCGTTAAGGTTGCCGTCTTCAAATCCGGCATTGAGTATATAACTTCCCTGCGGAGCGAGCTCCATGGCGTTCGCGGGACATTCCGTCGCGTTCGTTACGATATCCGATACGACGATGCCGCCGTAGTTTGCCGTGGAATTGTCTTTAAAAACAAGGTATGCGGCGCGCCCTGCGAATTCCGAAAGGTCGACCGCCCTTTTCAGCGTTCTGCCCTGCAGAGGCCCTGCGTTCTGATAAAGGTTATCGTATACCGCGAGCACAGAATCGTCCTCCGCGCTGCAGATCTTCAGCAGGACGTCTCCGTTCACGCCGCCGCCCCAGCTGAACGTGAGCCAAGCGCCCTCTTTCACCACGAACGGCGAAGAAGTCAGCGTACCCGTTACTTTTTCATGATTGATCTCTTTTTCGGATTGCTCCGTACCCTCGTTAATCTTATCGGTGTTTACAAAGCTGTAAACGTATTCGCTTTCCGTGCCGTAATCGTCGCACATATAACCGTATTCGGCGCCGGCGAATTTGTTTTCCCTGCCGACAACGAAGCCGAGTTCCCGACCGTTTTCGCCGTCGGACAGCCATCCCGCCATGCCGTAGGCGAAACTACCGTTCATCACCTGATATTTATCGGAATAGCTTTCGATCAGCGCCCGCGCGGTGCCGCCATAAGTTTCCAGCTTGCCGCCCTCAATGATTTTTTCCGCCACGTAGGTCAGCGAACGCACGTTTTCGCCTTCGTTCGCAGCGGCGTAAGTTCTGCCTTCTTCGGTTTCATAATAGGCAAGTCCGACGAAATCCCTGTTGTAGTTGTTGATATATACGTTCGTGAGCGAACCGCCGAAAACTTCGTATTCCACGCCGTCCTGCCCCTCCGCTCTGAAAAGGTATTTTTCGGCCTCTTCCGCCGAGTATTTTATATCGACGGCGGTACCCTTTTCCACAGCCGTTTCGTCGAGCGTACCGCCCACGAGGTCTTTCGGGCCTATGAGCATGCCGAAGCCCGTAACTTTGCTCATATCGAAACCGCTCCTGAATCCCGCGAGAAAGCGCAGGCCGTTCGCGTCGCCCGCCAACCGCACGGAAGCGCCGTCCGCCATGGCAAATTCGCCTTCGGCGAACGTATACTTTCCGACGGAGGGCTCGGTTTCGCCCTCCGCTCTCGCTTTCGGCGCGGCGCCGATCCACGAAAGCGCAAAACAGAGTGCAAAGAGCGAGATGAGCAGAGGAATAAATCTCTTTACGTTGACTTTATTCATTATACGCCCTCCTCATCCTATCCATTCGTCCCATTCTGACGGCTGGTCGGTATTTTTGTCGATAAACCCGTTTCCGCTCGCAGTCATCACGTCGTTTTCCTTCCCGAAAATCGTGATGCCGATTTCGGGCGCCTTGTAGTTCTTCTTCATTTTTCCTCTCCTTTTATATTAAATTTG
>ERZ506942.228-NODE-228-length-16388-cov-5.0262_pt1 | contig 16388 bp, 10 predicted proteins | sample MGYA00512900_ERZ506942 | MGnify/ENA metagenome assembly ERZ506942
AGTTCAGACGTGTGCTCTTCCGATCTGCTTTTTTTCATACGTTGGCAATGAAAACGCGTTCCGCCGTTCAGCAGTTTTTATTTTTGTAATCGGGAAAGATCTGCCGCACCATATCTGCGGGCGCGCATTCGATACGTTTCAGCTGGGAGGGGTTCCTACCCGTCAGGTTCTTGCAGAAGTTGACGAAGTGATTGTAATTTTCAAACCCGCATTCGTCGGAGATCTGGAAAAGAGGAAGGGTGGTGGAAGATAGTATTTTCAGCGCCTTTTCCAGCTTTTTCATCATGATATATTCTTTCGGCGTCAGCCCCGTGCGCGACTTGAACAGCTTGCGGAAATGCTCCACGCTGTAAAACGAAGTTTCGGCAAGGTGTTTTATGGAAATTTTGTTCGTAAAGTGATTGTCGATATAAGATATGGAGGAATCGACGTTGTGGATGTTTTTTTCGTTGTCAGCATCCCGGCGCGCGATGCTGACCAAAAGTTCGTAAAGTGTGTTGTTCACCAGCGTTTCGTATTTGTATTGCAGGTTGTCGAGCTCAAAGACCATCTTTTGCAGGAGATCGAGAACGGTAAGATCGCTGTCCGTACAGAATTGCGTTTTCAGATCTACCGCCGATTTGTCCGCGCCGTCGAAGTGGTAACGCGCGACGATGCTCGCCGTATCCGCAAGATAGGTTTCGTCGTGAACGGTCCCCGGAGCGCAGACAAAATAAGTGTTCGCCGCGTATTCTTTGGTGATTTTTTCGGCGTTTGCCGCGTTTTGCGGTTGGAACGAACAATAACCGTGCCCGTAGAGATAGTAAACTAACTCGTAAGCAGAATGGGAGTGCTCAGGCACAATCTTCCCGTTTGGGTGTTTTCTCAGTTTCGTGAAACAATCCAAATACATCGCCTTTTCCCCGATTTTTTATAAGTATAACTTATTTTTTTAACTTTTGCAATAATCTGAAAAAATTTTTTGGTAAAATTTTACTGCGATTTTCCGTGTTTTCAGTGTATTTTTGAAATTCAATGTTGTTTTTATGCTTTTTATCATTTTAAAAATCCCCGATTTAATGAAATTTATATTGTTTTTCGTCATTGTAAAGTTCTCATAGTCGTGTTATACTGTTTTCAGACATAAACCATAGGGAGGTCAACGTATGGGGAAAGCAAAAAAAATCACGATCATCGCGGTGGTCGCACTCGCGGCCGTTGCGGCGATCGTATTGGGAATCGTGTTCAAATTGCAGAAAGGCAATGAATACAACGACGGCAAGCGTCATCTGAATATCGGCAATTATGACGGTGCGTTCGGCGGCGCGTGGCTGGACTATGCCATAGAGAAGTTCGAGGAAAAATATAACGATACCGTGGAGGTGCACGTTACGCCCGAAAAAGATTTGTTCACGTCCACCACGTTGCTGACCAACATGAAAACGAACGGTTTGGATTTATACCTTCTGAACAACCTTGAATACGACGCGCACGTGGCGGCGGGAACTCTGCTCGATATTACGGAGACCGTTACCGCCCCGCTCGCCGAATACGGCGAAAGCGAATCTATAGACGATAAGATGCTCGACATGGTGAAGTCGTATTACAAACGCGCGGACAACAAGTATTACGCTGTGCCCTTTCATATGGCGTTCACCTCGGTCGTATACGACATAGACCTTTTTGAAGAACGCGGCTTTTATTTCGGCGAGGACGGCGAACTCATTCTCGAACGGAAAAACGTGGAAAAGCGCGCGGGTGCGGACGGTGTGAAAGGCACTTCGGACGACGGGCTGCCCGTTACGTTCGATGAGTTTTTCATACTGCTCGACGAAATGGTGGGGCAGGGAGTTACGCCCTTTACGTGGACGGGGCAGTATCCGCTGTATCGCCAGCGCTGGCTGGCTTCTATCTGGGCCGATTACGAAGGGGCGTACAATTGGCAGCTGAACAACACGTTCGACGGCGATTATACTTTCCCTGCGGGAACGTTCACCTCCGCGGAGGCGGGGCAGTACGGCGTTACGGTCAATGCCGACGGCACGCAGAACGTAAAGATCACGAACAGGAACGCGTATCTGCTGCAAAAACAGCCCGGCAAGAAATACGCGCTTGAATTTGCTTACAAACTGATGAGCGACACCAGATATTTCACGAATTCTTCCTTCCTGCCGTCGCAGTCGCACCTCATCGCGCAGGGCGAATATCTGCAGAGCAGAAAGAACAATAAACCCATCGCCATGATGGTAGACAATACCTGGTGGGAGATTGAGGCGAAGGGCGTATTCGACGAAATGAGCATTTCGGGTTCGCAGTGGTCGCGCGAAAACAGGCGTTTCGGGGTGATGCCCATTCCCAAGACGGAAGGCAGCGCGGAGGGGGAAACTTACCTCTGCACGGGCGGAGATTCCGTGATTTGCATCTACAAAGGCGCCAAGGAACCGGAGCTGGCGAAGGAGTTTTTGCGCTTTCTGCATTCGGACGAAATGCTTCGCTATTTCAATACATATAACTATGTGATGCGCCCCTACGATTACACGCTTACCGAGGAAGACCGCGCGCAGATGACCGAGTTTTCGCTGGATATATACGATAAGGTCCGCGCAAATCTGGACGACGTGGTGTTTTACAGCCTGTATCCGAGCGAGCTGAAACGGGCGAACACGAGCACGTTTTCGCAATGGGCTTGGACGACAACGGTGAACGGCGCCGCTTATAACGAACCGTTCCGCGATTTTCTCAACGTGAAAACGCTCACCGTGGATAAATGGATCACGGGCATGTTCCAAACGTATCAGCCGACATGGGAAACGAAGTATTCAAAATGGTTTTAGGGAAAACAAATGAAAGAAAAAATTAAAATCCCCGTAAACCGCAGGAAACGCGGCAGGCTGATATTTTACGTATGTGTACTCGCATACCCCATGCTGCACTACCTGATTTTTTACGTCGGTGTGAATATCAACTCCGTGTTTCTCGCGTTTCAGGAATACGACCCCGATCTCGCCGTATACGGCTTTACAGGGTTCGGCAATTTCGGTAAATTTTTCTCGGATATGTTCCGCGGCACGGTGCTGCTGACGTCTTTGAAAAATTCCATGATACTGTGGGCGGCCACGGTATTTGTAGGGCTGCCGCTCAATCTGCTCTTTTCCTTTTTTCTCTATAAAAAAGTGCCGCTGAACGGGCTTTTCAGGGTGATACTGTATCTGCCGCAGATCCTTTCGGCAGTGGTCATGTCCATGATGTACAAATACTTTCTGGACAGGGGGCTGCCATACGTGCTCACGCTCATGGGCATGAAGAATGTGCCGAACTTCCTCGTCGAAAACGCCACGGCTTACGCGAGCATCGTCGTTTTCAATATTTGGACGGGGTTCGGCATGCAGGTGGTCGTATATTCGAGCGCGATGAGCCGCGTTTCCGAAGAACTTGTGGAAAGCGGAGAGATCGACGGCATGAATACTTTTCAGGAACTCATTTACATCGTTCTGCCGCTCATCTATCCCACGATCACGCTCTTCGTGGTGTCGGGAATTGCGGGCATATTCACCAACCAGGCCGCGCTTTACAATTTCTTTCAGGACCAGGCGGAAAATAAACTCTACACATTGGGATATTACCTGTTTGTGCAGGTGGTGGGCAGAAATTCCTCGCCCGCTGACTATCCGTACGCCGCGGCGGCGGGCGTTACGCTCACGCTGGTGGCGGCGCCGCTCACCCTGCTCGTCAAGTGGGTGATGGAACGTTTCGACCCCGTTCCCGAATCGTAAGGAGGCATTCATGAAAGCATACAAGAAAAAATCTTTCCGCGTGTTTCTCGGCATAGGGTTCGCTCTGCTCCTGTTGTATACGCTTTCGCTTTTTATACCGCTGCTGTGGACGTTGTTCACCTCTTTCAAGGGCAGGCTGGAATTTATCGAAAAACCTTTCGGATTTCCCGAAGTATGGAAGTTGTCAAACTACGGTACGGTGTTCGAATATCTCAATGTTCCCATCAACATCATGAAGAACGGCGAGATCGTCAGCCGCCGCGACGTGGGCCTGGCGGAACTTATCTACAATGCGGTGTTTTTCACCGCGGGCTGCACGGCGACGCACACGCTGGTGCCTTGCATCACGGCGTATGCGGTGGCGAAATACAGATACCGTTTCAGCAGTGTCGTTTACGCGCTCGTCATCGTAGCGATGGTTTTTCCCGTTGTGGGAAGTCTGCCCTCCGAAATGCAGATCGTACGCGCGCTCGGCTTTTACGACAGCATGGCGGGCGTCTGGATTATGAAAGGGACGTTTCTCGGCACGAATTTTCTGATATACTACGCGGCGTTCAAGGGAATACCCTGGAGCTATGCGGAGGCCGCGGAGATAGACGGCGCCTCGCATTTCAGGATCATGACAACCATCATGATACCGTTGATATCAAAAACGGTCGCAGCGATCGGTTTGCTTTCCTTCATTACCTATTGGAACGAATATCAGACGGTTATGCTCTATCTGCCGAGCAGTCCCACGCTGTCTTACGGACTTTACAGGTTTCAGTTTTCTTCGGAACAGGCCATCAATTACGTGCCTGTCCAACTCGCCGCGTGTATCGTGGTGTCGATATTCCCGATCATACTTTTCGCCTTTACGAAAAACATGCTCATGGGAAACGTTGCGTTAGGAGGGATTAAAGGATGAAAAATCAATCGGCTCTTCGGAAAAGGAAAAATTTTCTGATATCGTTGTTTTCGGCGGTGCTCTTCGCGTCTTTCGCGGCATTCGCTATAACGGGCGCCCGTTCTGCCGCGCTGAGCGCGGCAGATGTATTCGCGGCAGGGGCGGACATTCGCGTGGAAGCGGATTACGCCGCGCCCGAAAAGCTGGACGGCGGCAAAAAAGGCGTATTGCTTTCCGCGGAAAAAACAGGCGCTTCGGTTCGGCTCGCGGCGGACGTAAGCGGGGAATTTTCCGCTTCGCTGAGAGTGTTTTCCGATACGGACTTCGGGGGCGATCTCACCGCGTACAAAGCGGATCCGTTCCGAAACGATTATCTCGATCTGAGGACGCTCCGTATCAGGATCGCCGACGCCGTCAGCGGCGAATATTTCGATATCGTGCTGGACGGCGGCGAACCCGCGAACTGTTCCATGACCTCCGCAAGGGTGGAAAAAGGCAACAGCGCGGTCGGGTATTATTACGAACAGGACGCCGTGGCGGTTGCCATGAATTCCGCGCAGAAAAACAGCGTTCTCCGCTATACCTTGCTCGGCGGCACCTCTTTTGACAACGTTGTATATCTGAACGGGGAGCTCACCGACAGCACGCGGCCCGTGGAAATCCGTTTCGATCCCGCTACCATGCGCGTATACGGCATGCACTACGGCTATAATTCGGCAGACGCTGCTTGCGAAAGGCTGATCGCAGACCTGTCCGACCCCGCGTATTTTATGGCATGCGACCTCGCGGAAAGCGATTTTCTCGCTTACAGCGTTTCCTTTATTTTCGACGATATAGAGAACGGCAGAACGGGCAAGGTACTCGTTTACGACGTGAACGGGCAGCCGCTTTCCGGAAAAGAACTCGCCGACGAGGCCGGCGCGCAGGTTGCGGCGGCATTTACGCGCAACTACGCGGCGGGGGAGAAAATTCCCCTTCCCGAACCCGTTACTTACGATCTTACGGAGGGAAAAGCCGCGAAAGTCGAAGTTTGCATCAAGGACGGAGACGGCGGGTACGTCCCCTTTTCTTCGGGACGGACGGGGTATGCGGAATATACGGACGACCTCAGTTTCACGCCCGTTGAAACGGGCGAATATTCGGCCGTATACCGCGCGTATGACTCCGCGGGCAGACAGGGGAAAGAATTCGCCGCCTCGGTAAAAGTCGTAGAGAACGGCGGCGCGGCCTTTATTACGGACGCGGCCTATCCTTCACGCGCGGGCGTCGGTTCGTCGATATATCTCGCACCCGCTGAGGTCAGATCGGAAATCCTGTTCAAGCCCGCGACGGCGGAAATAGAGATCGATTTTGACGGCAGGCCGTTTGCCGAAGCGGAGGCGGGGAAACTCTTCATCCTCGGTAAGGCGGGCGTATATACCGTGCGTTACACTGCAGAGAACGGAAGATGGTCGCAGGAATACGATATTTCCGTCACGGAGAACGAAGCGGGATTCGCGCTCGAAACGCCGCTCGTTTCCCGCATGGCGATGGGGGCAACGCTGGACGTCCCCGACTGCAGGGTAACGTATCGGGGCGGAGAATATGCCGCCATACCTCTTCTGATTGCGCCCGACGGCAGCGCGACCGCTTCGCGCAAGGCAACGCTGTCGCAGCGCGGTTCGTATACGCTCGTATACACGGCGAATATCGGCGGCGTGATGTACAGCAAACACTATAAGATAGAAAGCGCATTTTCCAACGACCGCCTCTTTACGGCGAAAAACGGCGCGGAACTCGCCGCAAACGCCGATTCGTCCTCTCTCGTATACGGTTACAACGGCGTGCTGTTATCTTCTGAAAGTTCGGGCGCGTCCGCTGTATATAACGGTATAATCGATCTGAACGGAAAGACCTCGGCCGACCCGCTGCTTGAAGCGGTGATCGTGCCGTCGGCAAAGGGTACGAACGATTTCGGCGGTTTTACAGTTACGCTGACGGATATTTACGACGAGGAAAATACTGTTACGATCGAGGTGAAGGCTTTTTCTAACCCCGCGTATTCCATCACCAAGGCGGCCGCCGCGGGACAGGTGCTCACGGGGCGTTACAACAATGTGCCTAATACGCGGAGCGACAGGGGATACGTAAGTTTCCACAGTTTCAGCGGCGAGGGCGCGATCGGATTCGAACCGATGACGATATCCATCGACTATGCGGAACGTTCGGTGCACGTTTCCAATCCTCTTTATACGAAGTACGGCGACTGCGCTATAGATCTCGACAGTGCGGACGACTTTCCGGGTTCCTCGTGGGGCGGGTTCGCTGCGGGCAAATGCCGAATGGAAATAAAACTCGATTCCGTGGCGGTGGGAGGCACCGCGCAAATGCTCCTTCTGAACGTAGACGGAAAAAGCCTTTCAGGCGCGTACACCGCAGATACGGAGGCGCCCGAACTTACGATCGACACGCTCGGTTACGCCGCGGAACGTCTGCCGCAGGCGGAGGCCGGCAAAGAATATCCGCTGTTCAAGGCGACGGCTTACGACAGGGTTGACGGTGAAATAAAGGATATTTCGGCAACCGTCTATAAAGATTACAGAACGGAAATCCAGAGAGAAATCGCCGTGAAAAACGGCGCGTTCACACCGGAAAGCGCAGGCGAATATTCGATCGTATACGCCGCACGCGACTTTGCGGGGAACGTCCGCACGGGTGTGCTCAAAGTGCAGGCGGCCGACAGTCTGGAGAAAATCGCGCTGACGCTGGCGGAAGAGCCGCGCTCGTTTTATGCCGTCGGCGAGGTGTATGAAGTGCCTGAATTTACCCTGTCGGGCGGCAGCGGCGAAAAGACGGCGGAAGTTTCCCTGCTCAGAGGCGGAGAGGTCGTTGAAAAAGGCTTTTCGTATTATCGTTTCGAAGAAGAAGGCGATTATGTTCTCCGCTATACCGCGGTCGATTATCTCGGTACGGTAAAGACGTTCGATCATGATATCGCCGTCGCATACAGCGACGCGCCTATAGCGGAAACGCTCGTTTTACCCGAATATCTGGTAGACGGTTTCCGTTACGAATTCCCCGCGCTGACGGCGGATAACTACACCGCGGCGGGAGTTTCCGCCGCCGACTACGATATTTACGTTGCCTGCGGCGGAAAGGAAGAAAAACTCGGCAAAGACAGAATGTATACGCCGGAAGCGAGCGTTTCGGGCGAAGAACTAAAAGTAAAATACGTCGCCTACGGCGCGGGCGGAAAAACGTCCGTACAGGAACATGCCGTCAAGGTGCTCAAGGCCGCGGACGAAAACGGGTTGATTATGTCTCAGCTCTTTGCGGTTACAGAGGGCGCGGTGCGTTGGGAGGCAGAGAGGAACAGTCTGACGCTCATAACGGACGGGGCGCTGAAACTGCGGTATGCAAACGCGGTGCTCGCAAACGAATTCGGCATCATGTTCGACGTACCCGAAAACAGGAACGCTTTCGGCCGTGCGGACATCGTGCTGACGGACAGTGAAAATAAAGACATAACAGTGCGGATATCCGTCTATCGGAACGCTGCGGACACCGCTTCGTGTCGGCTCGCGGTGAACGGAGGCGAGGAAAAATACTCCGTGATAGGTTCGTTTTTCGACAACGTGAACCAGAATTTCTATCTGAGTTACGACGGCGCGGATCTTTCGCTGAAAGACGAAAGTTCGTTATCCGAGATATGCAGGATAGAAAAGACCGAAAAGGGTAAGGACTTCGGCGGATTTCCCAGCGGAAAGGTAAATATCGGCATAGAACTTTACGAAGTGAGCGGGGATAGCGCGCTGAGTATACTGCAGATCAATAATCAGGTGTTCGGTTCGCGCGCGAGTGACGTGATCGCGCCCCAGCTCGAACTCAAGGGGAATATCCGTCTCGAATGTGATATCGGAGATACGATAGATATTCCCGCGGCGCGGGCGGCGGACGTGATACAAACTTATGTGGATTTGCGCGTAATCGTTACAGACCCCGCAGGCGGTAAGGCGATAGACAACGTCAGGGCAGACGTTGCTCCGATGCAGTTCGCGGGAGACCACTACGGAGTGTATACCGTAGTCTATACCGCGACGGACGGCGCGGGGAAGAGCGCGTCCCTGTCTTATTCCGTATATGTGCGGGATAAAGTCCCGCCGGTGCTTGAAATTACGGGCAAGTGGTCCAAGACGGGAAAAGTCGGCAAGGCTTATAAACTGCCCGCGGCGGTCGTTTCGGACAACGTAACGGAAGAATTGAAAATATATATCTTCTGCCTTACTCCGTCGGGCGGATTCGAACCCGTGGAGGGCGGCAGTTATACTTTTGCTGCCGCGGGAAAATATACATTCCGCTATTTTGCAAAGGACGGCAATTACAATTACGCCTATCAAGATATTGAGGTGGAGGTGAAATGATGAAACGGTTTATTACGATTGCTTTGATCGTCGTCATGCTCTTTTCGTGCGTTGCATGCAAGGGCAAGACGAAAGGAGATGAGGAATTTCAGTTCACCTCGTATGACCTCGTGAAGGACGGCGCGTCCGACTACTCCGTGCTCGTCCCCGCAAACGCGGATGAAAACGCGCTGTACGCCGCGAGCGAACTCATCTGGTTTTTCCGCGAAGCAACGGGCGTTACGCTCGGTATACTGCGCGACGACGGCAGTTACAACGAAAATTCAAAGTGTATATCGATCGGCGAAACACCGCTTTTCCTCGCGCAGAACGTGGAGGTGGATATGGACGCGCTCGAATGGGACGGTTACCGCATCTTTCGCAAAGAAAGCAATCTGTTTATAGTCGGCGGCAAGGGCAAGGGCGATATTTACGGCGTTTACGAGTTTATGGAACGCAATTTCGGCGTGAAAGTGTATGCGGAGGACGAAATCCTCGTGCCCGCCGCGCGGGACATGAAACTTCTGGATATAGATCTGACCGAAACGCCCGACATCGCTACACGCGCCTTTACTTCTTACCAGGCTACGTATAAGAGCGAACAGCTGCGCACGCGCATGCGGCTGAACGGCAACCAGGAAAACTGGATATATTTTTCACATTCCACTTTTCTCATTCTGCCAAAAGAGACCTATTATAACGACCACCGCGACTGGTACAGCACGGACTCCACCCAGCTCTGCCTTACTAACGAGGAAATGACGCAGGAGTTTATCAAGAATACCGTCGATCTCGTGCGGGCCAATCCCGACGACAGATTCATTATGCTCGGGCTGGAGGACGTGAATACTTTCTGCGAATGCGAAAACTGTGCGGCGCAGGTGCGTGAAGTCAAGGAAAGCGGCGTCATGCTGCGGTTCGTCAATAAGGTAGCGAAAGCCGTTAACGAGTTTATTGCGGAGAATCAGCCAGGCCGAGAATTTTACGTGGTGTTCTACGCTTATTACAAGACGGAAGATCCTCCCGTAAAGTATGAAAACGGCAAGTATGCCGTACTCGCCCCCGATTTGACGCCCGAAGATAACGTGGCCGTCATGTTCGCGCCGCTGTACGCCGACTTTTCTCATTCCCTGCTGGACGGCACATACAACGCTTCCTGTTCGGAGCGGCTGCAGGGCTGGAAGGCTATTTTCAGCGACGGGAACCTTTTCGCCCGTTACTATGCGGCGCAGTTCGGCTATTATTTCGTGCCCTTCAACAATTGGCCGGCGTTGCAGGAAAACTATAAGCTGCTCAAAGATATAGGTTGCCCGTACGTGTACAATCAGGGCGCGCACAGCGCGAATACGGGAAACTTTCAGGAAATGACGCTTTGGGTAAATTCTCAGCTCATGTGGGATACCGACCAGAACACGAACGAACTGATCGACGAGTTTATCGACGTATATTACAAGGACGCGGCGGAGGAAATTTCTGAATACTTCGGACTGCTTCGGGCGCATTACGCGATCTTACAGGTGGAAAACGGACTGTATGCCTATCCCACCATGTCGTACCGAGACCTCTACAAGACCGCGGAGGTCTGGCCGAGGGAATTCCTTTTGCAGGCGCTTTCGCTGTTCGACTCCGCGCTTGAAAAGCTGGAACCGCTCGGAACCGCCGATCCCGCGATGTACGAAAAACTCAGTATGCGGGTGCGCGTGGAAAGGCTCACGCCGATCTATTTCATTCTCGAATTGTACAGCGCATATTATACCGAAGCCGACCTCAGAGAAATGATCAATGAATTCGAAACGGTTACTTCCGCCCGCGGAATGCTCTACTGGGCGGAGGAAAACGCCAGCGAGGACCGCAGCATATCCACGCTGATATCGGGTTGGAAAAATAATCTGCTCTAAGCAGTGAAAAGGAGGAAAATCATGAAAAAAAGGTTGTTGATCGCAGTGCTTGCAGCCGTTGCCGCAATATCGTTCGGCGCGTTTGCGGGGTGCGATAAGGGAAAGGTCGATCCGTCCGAGAAAATCGAAATCGCGCTTTCGCCGCAAGAGCTCGTATTGGAAGAGGGCGAAACGGGTGAGATCTCGGCTACGGCGTCGGACGGGGGAACTTCGTTCACCTGGACGTCGCAGAACGAGGCTGTAGCCGTGGTGGACGGCGGCTTAGTGACGGGCATATCGGTGGGGCGCACGCAGATCGTTGTTTCTTACGGCGGCGCGACGGCGCGCTGTAACGTGACCATAACCGAAAAAGAGATAGACGAACCGCTGCTCGTTGTTCCCGAAAGTTCTTATGCGCTGGACGCCGGAGAGAGCACGACGGTTACCGTCAGGGCATATTCCGTGGACGGCCTGCCCGCGGCCGTGGAGCAGACGGACGAAAGCGTGGCGGAGATCGCCGCAGCGGAGACCGTGGCGGATGAGAAAGTGGACATAGTGGTTACGGGCAAAAACCGCGGCGTGAGCACGGTAACGCTGGTCGTCGGCACGGGGGAAAGCGCGGTCAGAGCGAGTTTTTCCGTTACGGTAAAGGACCTTGTAGAAATGTCCTTCACCTATCCCGAAGCGCTTTCGGATCACCTCCTCGTGGGGGAAAGTTACGACCTCGGCTCGCTTATCGGCTTTAAGGTGAACGGCGCGTCCGCGACGGAGGATTATCTGGAAAACGTCGAAACGGAGATCGCGCTTAAAAACGAAGACGGCCGTGCAAACATTGCGGACAACGTATTCACTGCGGAACGTTCGGGCGAATACACGCTGGTATTTCACGTTACCGTGTACGGGACGGACGAATATTTCTTTGAAGAGAGCGTGAATTTGGTACTCGTGCCGAAAGCGGTATACGGCACCTTCGGCAACGAACTTTCGGTAAAGGAAAATACCGGCTGGGATTTGTTCAACGGCGTTTCCGCAGCGCAGTTTTCGGCCAATCCCGACGGGGAGGATTGGAATCCGACGGCAGGGCCGCAGGGTTCTTCGCCCGACGATACTTACGGAATTTTGAAAATCAAGGCAGGCACGACGGGCGAGTCGAACTCAGCGTATGTTGCGCTGGAAGAAACGCGCGTGTTCCTGCGCAATCTCGACGCCTATAAGGATAATGACCGCGTAGAGATCGTCATGTATTACGGCTGGAATAACCGTCAGCCGGCGATGAACGCGAATTACTGGGATTTCGGTATGCTCGACGAAAATTACAATCTGAAAGGAACGGGCGGAGCTTCGGATCCCTTCAAGACGGCGCACCCTATGCCAACGGCGCAATGGACCGTTTGGTCGGTTACGCTGGCGGAGATCCGCGAACTCGGCATTACGGCTTCGGAAACGGCTGCCCTCGGGTTCCGTATCCAGCCGCATAAGGATGCAAGCAGAGATTACTGTTTCTTTTCGGTGTCCGTCGTCGAGGGCATAGAGAGCGGCGACGCCGTTTACGGGGAACTCGGCAACGAAATCGCCGTAAAAGCCGGCAACGAGGCGAAGTGGGACGTGAAAAACGGCGCGTCGAAAACGGATTTCAGCGCCAATTCGGAAGGCGTTTCCGGTAACCCGACCGCAGGGCCCGACGGGGCGGCGGAGGATGCGACGTACGGCATTTTGAAGATCAAGACGGGCACGACGGGCGTGGCCAATTCGGTTTACGTTTCGCTCGAGGGGACGCGTGATATCATGCGCAATCTGGATTCATACGCCGACGGCGATTTCGTGGAAATAACCATGTACTACGGCTGGAATACCGCTTCCTCGAACATGAACGCGAGCTATTGGGATTTCGGAATTCTTGACGGCGGTTACAACCTGCTGAGCGTGAACGCCGAATTCAAGAAAACGCATCCCCTGCCTACGCAGCAATGGGTAGTGTGGTCCGTTACGATCGGCGAACTGCGCGAACTCGGCGCAATCGCTTCGGACGCGGCGGCGGTCGGGTTCCGCATTCAGCCGCATAAGGACGCAAGCAGGGACATTTGCTTTTATTCGGTAAGGGCGGTCAAGGCGGAATAATATTTTTCAGGAGAAATAAAGTGGACAGGATTAAATTGGTGCAGATAGATACCTTGAGTTGCGAAGCTATTTTGCGGAAAGCGCCGAACGGCGATCTGATCATTGTAGGGCAGTGCGGGGACGTTTTGGAACCTGCGCCCGAAAACAGGGTATACATATGGAGGAGCAAGGACAACGGCGAAACGTGGTCGAAACGCGCGCTTGTCTATCCCGAGGACGGCAGGGCGGTCTATCAGACGGAAGTATTCGTCAACAGGGGAAACGTCAACGTGTTTACGATCACGCATAACGGTTATTTCCTCGACTGGGATTGTTTTTGGATGGTCAGCAAGGACAGCGGCTATACCTGGGAGCGGGGGGATAATATCCCTTTTATGAAGGGGCTGGTATTCGCCCGCGGCGTTCTGCGCAAAAAAAACGGGGAGCTGCTGTTGCCGTACCATCACTATGACGTTTCCGCAGAGGAAAACGAGCGGGTGAAAAAACTCGGCGACAAAAACATTTTGAACTGTCGCGTAAAGTACGTAGAAACGGGCTGTCTCATCAGTTCGGACGACGGACTTTCCTGGAAGCGTGGCCGCTGGCTGAATATTCCGCTCGATTCCAACTGGACGGGCGGCTGGCAGTGGACCGAACCCACGCTCGCGGAATTGAGCGACGGCACGATCGCCATGCTCATGCGGCGCAACGGCTCGGGGCGGCTGTGGAGAAGCGATTCTTCGGACGGCGGGCTCAGCTGGTGCGAACCTTATAAAACAGATATACCGAATCCGAACAACAAGCCGAAACTCATTCCCATGCGGAACGGCCGCGTCGCCCTGCTGAACACGCCCAATTCCAATTTCGGGCTGGAAAATAGGTATCCTTTGGAAATATGGATCAGCGACGACGATATGAAAAGTTGGCGTTACAAAAGGTCGCTTACCAATATGCCCGGCGGCTTTTCCTACGCGGACGGCATAGCCACGGACGACGGGCATATCCTGTTCGCCTTTGAATTCAACAGGCACGATATATATTTTGTAGATCATAAGATAGAAACGCTCTGAAAACGGGGCCGCCGCCCCCCATTTCGGGAGGCGGCGGGATTTCGGAACGGGAAAGGGATATGTGCAGAAATCTTTGTATAGACATCGGCAGCACGAAAATAAAATACGCGCTCTTTGAAAATGGCCGCAGAACGTCGGGAGATTCGCTTCCCTTTCCGCCGCCCATCCGTGCGGAAGGGTATTTTTACGAAGTATCGGCTTCTGCCGTGGTCGCGGCGGTAAAGGCGGTGATACGCTCTTTTCCCTCGGCGGAAAACGTTCTTTTTTCCGTACAGATGCACGGGCACGTTCTTTCCGTAAGAAAGGATATATATGTTTCCTGGCGGGATAAACGCAGTTTGGACGGCGGTCTTTACGAAAAACTGAAAATGATCTACGGCGAGGCGTTCTCGCCCGAATCGGGCACCGTTTCGAAACCGAACCTCGCCGTTTACAGTATGCTTGCCGATCTTGCAGGCGGAGCGGAGGTTTCGGGTGAGTTTTACTCGCTCGGGTCCTATATCGTATCCGAACTTACGGGCAGAAACGTTTCGCATGCGACCGACCTTTGCGCTACGGGTTTTTTTCTCGCAGACGGGGTTCCGAACGAACAACTTCTTTCGTCGCTGCCGTTTTCCCTCGTTCTGCCGCGTTGTATGCTCCGCATGGGGGAATGCGGTATATTTGAAGGGAAACGGATATTCGCACCCGCGGGCGATCAGCAGTGCAGCGTGGCGGCATTGGGGGAGGAAGAGCGCGCCGTTCTCAATGTCGGTACGGCTGCGCAGATCTGCCGCGTACGCAAGGGATTCGTGCGGGGAAGATTCGAATCCCGTCCTTTTTTCGGGAAAAGAACGCTCTGTACAAAAACGGGATTGCCCGGCGGGGCGGAGCTTCGGAGCCGCCCTGCGTCGGCGCTGAAAGAAGAAATGATAAACAAATACGGCGAGGCGTTCCGTGCCGTCGGCGCGCAGGGGGAGGTCGTCTGTACAGGCGGGGCGTTCGCCTTTTACGGCGATATGCTTTTTGAAGTCGTGCGCGCGGCGGGGCTGACGCCCGTATATAAAGACTCGGACGCACTCGACGGGCTGAACTTGCTTTTCCGGAGGTAAACATGGAAGAAAATAAAAAAGAAGCGGGCATTATGATATCCGAAATAGGTTTTTCCAATTTCCCCGTGCTGTTAAAATCAGCAGGACTGGATTTTTTCATTCTGGACTGCGAACACGGCGGTTTCGATTATGCGGATATTTCCCGTATGCTCATGACCGCCCGCCTAATCGGACTGACGGCAGTCGTGCGCGTTGCGGACAATTCGAGAAAAGATCTGATAAAGTTCGCGGACATGGGGGCGGGTGGCGTGCTTTTGCCCATGACGGACTGCGCGGAGGATATTGAAAAGGTGGTCCGGTTTACAAAATATTCGCCGCTGGGCAGGCGGGGGATATCCACGATGCGCGCGCATACGCTGTATTCGCCGCCCGAGATCGGTCGGTATATGCGCGAGGCGAACGGACGGTTCCGCGTATATGCACAATTAGAAACGGCGGCGGGCGTAAAGAACGCGGCGGAAATACTTGCGGTCGACGGTGTGGACGGGTGTTTCGTAGGGCCTAACGACCTATCCGACGATTACGGTTGTCTTGAAAATACCGCGGCTCCGCAGATCTTCATGGCAATACAAGAGGTAGGCGCGGCGGCGCGGACGGCAAAAAAGACGGCCGGAATCATAACGGGCAACAAAATTTACATGTCCGCCGCGAAGAAAAACGGTTTTGAAATGTACTGCAAGGGCAGCGAATTGAACGCGGTGAAAGAATATTGCGTTGCGATAGTCCGTACCTTGCAGGAAGAATAAAAAAACGCTCTGCATTTTGCAGAGCGTTTTTTGGAAAAGGACTTTTTTTGTTTTTACGCTCCGTATGAGCGCGTCGGGAGGCACGCATGCGCATACGTTTTGCATAAACGTATGCGCATGCGTATGATTTCGGGGCGCTTTTTTCATACGTATGCGCATATTAATATTATTACAAATTGTCAAGAATTTTCTTTTTTGCGGTTTGGTATGCTTCTTCGGTAATTTCGCCGCGTTCGTAAGAATTTTTCAGCTTTTTTAACGTGTCGAGGGCATTGATGGTAGAATTAACGGAATTGGAAAAATCTTTATTTCCTGTCTCGCTATTTTCATTGTCAGAAAACAATTGGCTTATTGGTTCGTTTGAGTTGTTATATAATTTATTGCGAATATATTTGATGTCCGCAGCGACAGATATGGTGAAATTTACGCTAAACACTCCGAACAGCGGGATTAAAATAGCATATAAAAGATAGCTAATACCTTGTGCGGT
>ERZ506942.241-NODE-241-length-15844-cov-6.04858_pt1 | contig 15844 bp, 8 predicted proteins | sample MGYA00512900_ERZ506942 | MGnify/ENA metagenome assembly ERZ506942
TGACGGTCTCTCGCCTCCTAGATCATTTCACGCTGATGCTGTCGATGTAGAACGTGAAGCCCGTGCTCGGGTTTGCGACATAAAACAGGTGGTTTCCGTTGAACCCTTCGTACTCGTTATACAAGTTCGTTATATCGAATTCATAGTCCGCCCATTCCGTTCCCACCGTTATCCCGCTGTATTCGCTGCCGCCGTTTACATAGAATCCGAACACGCATCCTTCCACGTCCGCTTTCATACGGAACACCACTTTCGTATATCCCGCATAATATTCCTTTTCGTGCTCCGCATTCCATACGGATCTCGAATGGAAAAATCTCCCCGCTCCCGTCGTCGACGTATATACCAGTACTCCTGTTTCTCCGTCGACTTCCGGTTCCCACGTCAGCGCGGACGTCCTTCCCGCGTTGTCGTCGATCGACGCGCCGATCGTGCAGTCCGCTTCGTCAAAACCGTACCATATCCCATCCGTGCTTTCCTTCACCGTCTTCATCGCGCGGATGCTGTCGATGTAGATCGTATACGCTCCTTCTCCGTTCCAGATGCGGAACGTCGCATTGTCGCGGTATCCGCTAAACTGCGTTTTAACTTCCTGCATACTCACGTAATACTCCGTCCACTCCGCAGATACGATCGCGATCCCGGGCAAACCGCTCACCCCCTCGTTCATCATCTGGAACACCGAGCCGGGACGGTCTGTCTTCATACGGAACACCAAATAGTCATACTCGGCGTAATGTGCTTCATCGAATACGGCTCTCCACATCGATTTATTGTTAAAATAACTTTCTCCCGAAGTATTCGTGTAAACCTTCAGTACTCCCGTCGCATCGTCTTCTTCGGCAAGCCAGGTTACATCCGTCTGCGCCCAACTCCATCCCCCGTCCGCACACGTCTCGTCGTCGAACAGATACCACGCGTCCGCGGGCGCATCGCTTCCCGAATCCTCTTCTTTTACCGCACGTATGCCGTCGATATAGATCGTGTACGCGCTCTCCCCGTACCAGATACGGAAATTCGCATTGTCGCGGAAACCTTCGAACTGCGCATAAATCTCCTGAAAACTTACGGTATAATCTTTCCATCCCGCGGAATCGATCCTGATCCCGGACGTTGTGTATCCGCCCGACGTTTCGTTCATAAACTGCAGAATCGCGCCGGGCTTGTCGGTCTTCATGCGGAGCACCAGATAGTCGTAATCCGCGTAATGCGCTTCGTTATACGCGGGTTTCCATACCGCCTTGTTGCTGAAATAACTTTCTCCCGCTTCGTTTGTTTCGATCTTGACGACCCCCGTTTCACCGTCTTCTTCGGCAAGCCAGGTTACCTTTGTCTTTTCCCAACTCCATACACTGTCGGCACAGGTCTCGTCGTCAAACAGATACCACGTTCCCTCGGGATACGTTATGATTTTAATCGTGCCCGCATACACTTCATGCGTGCCGTAAAATATCATCAGATTATACGTACCGTCTGCAATGGTTGTCACGGAAAGATCGACGACGGAAGAATTTCCTTCGTATACCGCAATAGAGCCGTCCGTTACCTGCCAAAGCGTTTTTCCCACGCCGTAAGCCTCAATACTTTCCGCAACACCTGCATCCATCGCCTCTTTCAAATCGATTTGTCCGTTTTTTACCGCCGCGACGCGAAGTTTCGCGTCCTCGACAGGTTCATCCGCCAGGCAAAATTCGATACCGCTCAATACATAACTCGCGTTTTCTCCCGCGATGCCGATGCGGATGGTCACGACTTGTTCTCCCGTCAACACAGCCGCTTCGGCTGCATCGAGATCGACGACGACTTCCTCCGCCGCGACGCTCCGGGCATAAAGCGTATACTCCGAGCCGTCCGCTTCGATCTTCACGACGCATTGCGGGTCATTCACGGGATCTTCCGTCGTCAATATTAAAAAAGCATTTTCTATCGACGGTACGACATACTTCGCTGCAAGCGCGATCGCGCCCGTCTGCGTGCCCGTTCCGACCGTTGAGATCTTTATTTTTCCGTCAGACAATTCCGCCGTCACGGTTTCTGTCGTCAGGTGATTTGCAAATATTACCGCCGCGTCCTGCTCCCCGTTGTTAAACGCCGTCTCGCTGCGCGTATAATACAGCGCTAACTCTGTTTTTCCGTCGGCGTAAACTTTTCCCGAAGGTTTGTCGTTTACATTATCCGCATCATAAGTATAGTTTTCGATATTTTTCGGCTCTGCCGTCACCGAGGAATCGATCTTCCCGCGTAACGTTTCCGTGAGTTCCGTTTTTTCGGCGAAAGTTCCCGACGCGTCTTCCAAATAATATTTCACGGTATATGGCGCATCGACTTCTTTCACCTCTTCGATGTAGCCGCTCAATATCCCGTCGGGATCCTGTTCTCCCTGCTCCAGAGCCTTCTGCGCAACATATACGATCGACCGTACGTCCCCTTGTTCGAATCGGTATTTTTCCTCTCCGTTCTCCGTCACTTTTATGTATGCCACACAGGTGAATTCTCTGAGATAGTTTTCCGTCCTTACGTTCAGCAAAACGCCGCTGAAAACCTTTTGTCCTTCGTAATCCGCCATTTCGGAATCGCATAAATGTACCACGTATGTTTTTCCCTCTTCGTTTCTGAAGGAATCGGTATATATGTTATTTTCCCCGAACAGACTTTCCGCGGTGACGGGCGTTTCTTCCTGGTAACTCTGCGGAAGAACAACCATACCGAATATGACGTCGCTGTACGACGGGTTAGACATCAGCCCCTCATATTCTTCCACAGACAGCAGCGAACGGAAACGTAACCCCGCGGAAGAAACTTCTTTCCTTACGGAAGCACCTTTCTCCACGGTGAAATTTACTTCGTCGATCGTCGTTTCTCCCGCCGCCGACGCCTTCAGAACGATCGGCAGCATCGATATCGCGAATACGACACATAACAATGCAATCAACAATCCCTTATTTCTGATTTTTCCGTTCATCGTCTATTCCTCCACCACATACGGATCGTCTTCTCCGAATTCTCCGTCGGACAAACTTTCCTGCATTACGTCCATTGCACAGAACGTCGTCAACGCAATATCCGGTTTCAAATACTCCCTTTTTTCCATAAAAATTCCTCCCTTATTTTTTCGCGAAAGACATGACGGTCTCTCGCCTCCTAGATCATTTCACGCTGATGCTGTCGATGTAGAACGTGAAGCCCGTGCTCGGGTTTGCGACATAAAACAGGTGGTTTCCGTTGAACCCTTCGTACTCGTTATACAAGTTCGTTATATCGAATTCATAGTCCGCCCATTCCGTTCCCACCGTTATCCCGCTGTATTCGCTGCCGCCGTTTACATAGAATCCGAACACGCATCCTTCCACGTCCGCTTTCATACGGAACACCACTTTCGTATATCCCGCATAATATTCCTTTTCGTGCTCCGCATTCCATACGGATCTCGAATGGAAAAATCTCCCCGCTCCCGTCGTCGACGTATATACCAGTACTCCTGTTTCTCCGTCGACTTCCGGTTCCCACGTCAGCGCGGACGTCCTTCCCGCGTTGTCGTCGATCGACGCGCCGATCGTGCAGTCCGCTTCGTCAAAACCGTACCATATCCCATCCGTGCTTTCCTTCACCGTCTTCATCGCGCGGATGCTGTCGATGTAGATCGTATACGCTCCTTCTCCGTTCCAGATGCGGAACGTCGCATTGTCGCGGTATCCGCTAAACTGCGTTTTAACTTCCTGCATACTCACGTAATACTCCGTCCACTCCGCAGATACGATCGCGATCCCGGGCAAACCGCTCACCCCCTCGTTCATCATCTGGAACACCGAGCCGGGACGGTCTGTCTTCATACGGAACACCAAATAGTCATACTCGGCGTAATGTGCTTCATCGAATACGGCTCTCCACATCGATTTATTGTTAAAATAACTTTCTCCCGAAGTATTCGTGTAAACCTTCAGTACTCCCGTCGCATCGTCTTCTTCGGCAAGCCAGGTTACATCCGTCTGCGCCCAACTCCATCCCCCGTCCGCACACGTCTCGTCGTCGAACAGATACCACGCGTCCGCGGGCGCATCGCTTCCCGAATCCTCTTCTTTTACCGCACGTATGCCGTCGATATAGATCGTGTACGCGCTCTCCCCGTACCAGATACGGAAATTCGCATTGTCGCGGAAACCTTCGAACTGCGCATAAATCTCCTGAAAACTTACGGTATAATCTTTCCATCCCGCGGAATCGATCCTGATCCCGGACGTTGTGTATCCGCCCGACGTTTCGTTCATAAACTGCAGAATCGCGCCGGGCTTGTCGGTCTTCATGCGGAGCACCAGATAGTCGTAATCCGCGTAATGCGCTTCGTTATACGCGGGTTTCCATACCGCCTTGTTGCTGAAATAACTTTCTCCCGCTTCGTTTGTTTCGATCTTGACGACCCCCGTTTCACCGTCTTCTTCGGCAAGCCAGGTTACCTTTGTCTTTTCCCAACTCCATACACTGTCGGCACAGGTCTCGTCGTCAAACAGATACCACGTTCCCTCGGGCGGCAAATCAGCCGGATCGGTCTTTACCGCAGTTATACTGTCTATATAAATAATGTAATCGCCTTCCCCGCACCAAGAGTAAAACAGATGGTTATCGTTATATGCATCGTATTCTTCCAAGAGATTCGAAATATCCGCGGAATATTCCGTCCATTCAGTGGAAATATTCTGCGCCAACGGCAGGTATGCCGTCTTCCCGCCCTCAGGCATGAAACTCAGATTCACGCCGGGCTTGTTTGCCTTCAAGCGGAATACGATCTTATCGAACTGCTCGTAATATACTTTCGGAAATGCCGCGCGCCACAGAGTATGGTTGCTGTAATACTTTTCGCCGGGCGTTGTCGATTCCAAAACCAGTACGCCCTGCGCTCCGTCGAATTCTTCCGCCCATCTGACGCTCGCGCCATCCCAACACCATGCTCCTTGCGAAGCATTGGTATCGAAGGAACACCACGTCCCGTAATCATAACGTTTCGTTGCAAATATTCCGAATGCGGCAGTTTTTTCTCCGTTATAGGCGCTCTCCGCATACAGAGCAAACGCATCGTTTTCGCATAGCAACGTTTCGCCCGCTTCGACGCTTTCCCCCGTGAACAGATCCACGACATAAACTTTCGAAACCCCGTCCACCACCGTTTCGCCGTCCTTCACGACGACGTCGGGAACAGCAGCCTCACTGCCTTTCTTAAACCAAAGATCCCCCTCAAATCCGCACGAAATCCCCTCCGCGACGATTCGATAGGACTTTACGGACTCCGACCTGTCTTCGGAATATACGCTCAGCAAATATACGCCGGAAACCTCCGCCGTAAACGACCCGTTTTCGACGGCGCTGACTTTTCCGCCGCTATAAACGCTCACTTTCGCGTTTTCGCCCTGTATTCCGAAACGGATCTCCGCTCCGCCGACGTAACTCGCCTCGAGACCGGTAAGCGCAAGGTCGGATCTCGTTACCGCAAATATATCATCGACGAATACGCAAAAATCACCGGATGCGCTCTTGACGTCAAACAGGGGTACGGAACCGCTGTCCAACCGCGCCAGAAATACTCTGTATGTGCCGACGTATTCGCGCAAAATGCAAATTTCCGTCCATTCGTTGGCCGCGACCGTTTCCGTATGACTGCCGTAGGTAACCTCGGCCGTGTCGTCTTGCGAGGACGAGATATAGATCCATGCGGAAATATATGCGTCGTTCCCGAGATCTTCCACGACATTCCCCATGTTGCGCGGTTCGAGATATAATCCCGTAGCGTTGCCGTTCCCCGCCTGGAAAAACGCCGAACCTTCCGAATCGCTCAAACGGCTGAACTTTACAAACGAGACCGTCGATTCTTCGCTTCCGCTGACCGCACGCATGGTATAGGAAACGCCGGCATCCTCACAGGCGTCGATCTCCGTCGTCGCTTTCGGCTCACGAGCAAAGACGAAAAATGTCGCTTCGGCGCGATTGCCGGATTCGTCCTCGGCAGTGATACGCAATTCGTATAATCCGCACGCATCGGGTACAAAACCATCTTCCGTGCTCTCGACGAGTTCTGTTTCCTCTCCGCAAAAATATACTTCTTTTACGGGCGTAAGATCTTTCCCCGAATCGTCCAAAACGGTGATCGACGGGTACATATACTTCACGCCGACTTCCGCAATATTGTTTCCGTCCGTGAGGATTACAGGTCTGCCTTCGTCTTTGACCGCCATGGTGACGGTCTTGATCGCTTCGCTCTCCAGCACGTGTGCCGTATAATGAATTTTATATCCCAGCACATCGACGACGTCAAACGCACCGTAAATCAGGGTGACGCTCTTTCCGTCCGATATGCGTTCTACGCGTATGCTCACTTCGTACTCGTTCCCATCGGCGTCCCTTGCCGTTTTTACGGGGACTTCGTACGCCGTATCCAAAATAACGGTGATCTGTTCGTCTTCCCAGTCGAGAATCGTTATGTCTGATCCCGCTTTCTTACACCCTGCAAACGCGAAACAGACCGCGGCGCAAACACAGAGCACAATCATCAGAATATTACGTGTGTATGTTTTCATTTTTCCTCCGTCAATCGACCTTTTCGATCCTTATATTGTCCAGGAAAAACTCTCCCGACTCCGTCCCCGTGAAGTTCACCCACGAAAATCCGAATTTTTCCGGTTTCGTGAAGAAGTTCGGGAACGTTTCCAAAGAAGCGGAATACTCCACCCATTCTCCTTTTTGTGTATAAACGCCTCCCCAATCCATCACTTTTCCGCCGTAAAAATTCAATTCAAAGAGAAGTTTGATGTCCTTGCTCTGATAAATATCGAACTTCAGTTCATAATCGGAAAGCACTTTAAACCGCAAGGGATCGAACACTTCCAGCCACTGCTGCGAAAAGAATATCTGCATCCACGTGGAACTGTTCACCGTAGTGGGATAATTCTCGATCCTCAATACGTTTTTCCCCGAAGGCGCCGTCAGACCGTAATCCGCCGCTTCCACGACTTCCAGAACAGGCAACGGCGCAGAGTTGTCCGCAGAGTAGGGCGAAACCAGCAACTTCTGGTACGCATATTCGAAATCTGCGACCTCAAAGACGTTTTCGGTATTTTTCAGACGGATCTGCTGTTCTACCGTAGCGGGACTTTCCAGCATTTTTACGACGATATTGTCAAGATAAACCGACGGTGCGTTCTCCGCCGTACTGACTTCGCCGAACATGACGTATAATCCTTCGCACTCCGCCAAATCGTACTGAATGGCGATCAGCGAATGTTCCACGGAAAATTCCACCGTATTCCAACCCGCCTTCAGCGCAAAATTCTGCGCCTCGTTCCTCAGTTCCGCTTTAGCGGAAAAATACACGCCCAGCTCTACGGAAAGCGCACGGTCCGTATAAAAGTCCAGTGAAAACGCCGATACTTTGGCCAAGTTGGAATATTCTTTTCCGCTGAATGACAAAAACATCAGCGGCTTTACGGAACTTGAGCCCATGGGACGCAATTTTAAAGAACATTTTCCGTCCGAAACATATTGCTCGTCGGTATTAAGCGAAATGATACCGAAATACTCGTTCATTTTCACCGATTCCAGTGAGTTTTCAAACGAATATGCCTTTATTTCCGCGCCGCCTTCCTCCTTCTTTTCCGCACAGGAAGCGAAAAAGACAAAACAGCAGACGACGCTCATCAATAATACAGCGATTCTTTTCATATCCACCTCACGCGATCACTTTGAGGATCTCTACAGGACTGCTCCCCGCGATCTTGATCTCGATCTCGGTGACCTTTCCTTTATTCGACCAGTTGACCGTCGGGAACATATCCAGATCGATCGTGTTCTCCCCTGCGGAAAGTATTCCGCTCAGCAACTGCACTTTGCCGAACCCCGTATATGTGACATACACCTGATATGCCGCGTCGGTTGTCCCGAGATACTTCAAATCAATCTTATACGACTCCGTATCCGCATCGATCTCCGATATGCTTTCGTGCAGAAGCGACAGTCGGCTGTCTTCCCCTTCCTTGAAAGTGAACCTCCACGCGCCGTCGATCAGCGTTACATTCTCGTAATTTCCGCCGAAATCCTCTTCCGTGAAACTCTCTGCGGCAAGGCTGATCTGTTTTTTGCCCAAATATAGCCTGATCTCAGAAGTCACTCCGTCCGAAACGGCTTTCGCTTCGAAATAGTTTTCCTCTTTATCCATCATACAATTCACGCTTGCCGTACCATCGAAGGATTCGTATTTTTCGCCGTTCAGCGTCACTTCGCTGCCGCTCTCCGCCCGAACGGTGAACGAATAGCGGTTCATACCGTCCTCGTCGATCTCAGTCGTCACGGACGAGATCATCAGTTTCGACGGCGACAACGCCGCTTCCAGCAATTCCAGCAACGTTTTCCGCGCGCTTTCGAAGGCACTTGCTTCGCCAATCATCTCCGTACCCTGATAAACTGAATCAGTAAAAAATCCGATAATCGACGACGCGTCGCATCCCGCTTTTTCGTAGCAGTCTTTCAATAACCGTATCAGTTCATAATCTTCATTTCCGTCCAAGATCGCCGACATGCGCAGCGAAGAAACAGGACCGTCGACGCCGTACGGTTTACCGGGATAGATCAAAAGTCCGTCCCCGTTTGCCCCGGATCCGGAATCGATCGATGCATAAGGATCCTCCGCGTTGACGTTATTCAACATATAATAATTCGTACACCAATATAAATTTCCCGTCACTCCGTACTGCGCCATCATCCAGCCGATCGAATTTGCGCTTACGAGAGTATCATCGATATGATACGAAGGATAGGGCGCATTCGGCGTATTGCAACCGTACCACCATTTTTCGCTTCCCGCGATCAAGTCGTACTGCGCGCGCTGTTCTTCCGTGTTGTAATCGTCGAACTTCGGTGCCAGGCATACGTTTTTCCCTTCATAGGTAAACAGCGTTCCGTCTTCGTTCTTCATCGGTTCGGTCATGCGGAATTCGTTTCCGTAATAATCGGTGATGATGTGAGGCGTCTTCCTGATGCTCTCGATGATCTTTGCACCGAGTTCCGTATCGAAACGCGGATCTTCCGAAAGTCTTGTCGCGAGTTCTCCGATCACGCTGTCGAACAAATCGATATTGTGCTGGATATGCGCCCCCGTATATGTCACGTAAAAAGGCTCGTCTATCGGCCAGTCGTAAAGTACCGCTTTTTCGTTGAGATCAACGCCGTTTTCCAGCCCCGTCACCGCAAGCGCTTCCAGGCTTTTCGTAACAGTTTCGGGATTGAAACACCCGTATCCGTTCAACATCGTCATCCCTCCTTGTACGGCGATCGTCCTGTTGCCTTTTCTATCATATTCCAATGCTTTTTCCGCGAAGTTCGTATAATCGCCGTCCTCCGTCACAAACGAAAAATCGGCGTTTAAACGATGCTTTAAGAAAAAATCCGCATATTTATCCTGCATCTCCGCCGAAGAGTCCAGTTCGAATTCCTTTCTCAAATGTTCGTTGACGGTAAACCAACTCTTCGACGTCGTTTCGTCGGGAAGCAAAACGTCGTACACTCTGAGCGAAACGCCGACGGTCTTCGACATATTCCCGACTTTCACCGTAGCCGTCCCTCCGTACAGTCCCTGAACCGCATCCTCGGGAATAAAAAACTCCAGCCATGCGCCGCCGTTTTTATTTTTTCCGACCTTGTTCAAACCGTACGTCACTGCGTTGCTCTGCGGTACGATCGCATCGGGATATTCACCAGTCGGCGCGCCGTTTCCGTGATAGTTGCGCGTGAGAAAAACATATTTCTGGATATATACGGAAAAATTTTCCTTTCCGATCACCGTATTGTTTTCTTTGTTTACCAGGTCACTCAGTTCCACCGTAAAATACAACTCTTTTTCCGCGCTGACAATGATCTGTCCCGTCTCGTATTCGTTCCTCGCCGCATATAACTCTATTGTGTCTGTTGCGATGTCGGCATATATGCTCTCTTCTTTATCGGACAATATCTTGCTTGTGGCAGGTGCACTCCATACCGTAAAATCCTGCTCCGTGTATTGCTCCGTCGACTTTTCGTTCACACAGCCGCTCAATCCTAAAATAAAAGCCGCAAGCACTATTGCCGCGCGTTTATATAAAATATCCTTTTTCAATCTCGTTTCTCCTTTTATCTGTCGAGATAAATCTCGCCGATTCCCGTTTCCACCTTGTCTTCGAAACGGATCTCCAGTTGCGCGAAAGATCCGCCCGCACGCGAAGGATCGCAGCAAATCCTGTTCCAGCCGTCTTTCAGCGTGTGTTGCGCGATCGTTTTTCCGCGCGCATAAATCGTACAACCGTTCATTTTACAACTGCGGATCTCCAACGCCAACCCGTCCGTTTCGCTTACGATTTCGCCGAGATCGATCTTCAAAGAAGTTTCGTCGCTCGGTTTTACCTTAATCTCTCTGCGGATATCGTCCTCTTCCAAATATAATTCCTTCGCGTCGGTCACTGCTTTTTTTTCGTACAGCGTTTCGTGCAGGATGACTTTCAATCCTCTGCCGTTGAAGATCTCCGCGTCACGGACGCATCCGCCGTTTACCGCAGAAAGCCTCAGCCATTTTCCCCGCGCATACGCCCGTTTGAACGTATACCTTTCTCCCGTTTCCGGGACTTCTTCCCCGTCGCAAAAAACGCGTGTTCCCCCATCCGCACGGACAACGTAAGTTACGCCGTCTTTTTCCGGATAAGTTTCCACAGTCAATCGCGCGTCGCTTCTTGCCATCTCAAACAATCGTATCGCACTTTCCCGCACACGGTCGAAGGAATACGAAAACGAATCGATCTTCGCCCCGTCGTACAGACACGCCGTCAGCCGTCCGAGGATGCCTTCCGCCGATACGCCGTGCGACGCATATTCTTCATACAAGAGGCGCAACATGTCGTAATCGCGATGCCCCTCTCTAATCTGCTTGAGACGATAACTGCCGACCGGTCCAAATATACCGTACGGTGTACCGGGATAGATGATCACACCCTCTCCGTTTGCGCCGAACCCGCGGTGCGCCGTGTCATAAGGATCATCCACAAACAACGGCTTTCCCGTCGTATTGACTTCGTTTGCGTAGTTGGTCACCCAATAGAGGTTTCCTCGCACGCCGTACTGCGCCATCATCCATGATATGACGCGCGGACTGAATCCCGCATCGTCTATATGGTAGCCGGGATAAGGTGCGTTCGGCGTATTGCAGCCGTACCACCACACGTCCTGGCACTCTTTATACGGACGCCGAAGCGAATCTTCGTCGTAACCGTCGTATTTCGGGCATAACGTTACTTCGGAAAGTCTGTATTCATACGGCTTTCCCTCAGCGTCGAATTGCTTTGCGCGTCTGCCGTAAGGTTTTATCAGATAGTCGGTGATAATATGCGGAAGCGCGGATACAGAAGCAACGATCCCTTTTCCGTAATTGCATGAAAAATCTTTATTGCGCGCACATTTTTCAAGTACGTTGTCGACGGCTTTCAGAAATCGAGAAACGGATCCCGAGATCTGCCCGGCGGGAAAGGTACCGCAGAACGGTTCGTCGATTATCCAGTCGTAAAACACGGTATGCGCGACGAGATTGATCCCGCACGAAAGACTCCTTTTCGCCAACGCGTATAGCGCGTTTTCAAAATATTGCGCGTCGAAATATTTCACGCCGTTTTCGAAAGTTTCAAACGATACGATGCCGATCGTCGAGGACCCTTCCCTCACGCTCGCCTCCGCTTTCTCACAAAAGGCTTCTATGCCCGCTTCGCTGTTTTCGTACTTTCTCAAGATCTCCGTCTGCGATATATAATGCTTCTGAAGATAATGCAAATATGCATCGTAAACGGCATCCGGATCGCCCGTTTCAAACTTTTCCATGTGCTGTGCATTCGTATGAAACAGCGTTCTCACGCCCGTCCCGTCCGGCAAAACAATATCCGAAATCTCCAACCGCACTTCCACCGAATAGTCTTCATCCGCTTTGATCAAGATTTGCCCCGTATATTTGCCCGCACGGGCTTCTTTAGGCACGCGAATTTCCGCCACAATACCGGCATTCTGCTTTCCGACTGTGTTTTCGCCGTGACATACCGCCGCATCGTAAGGCAAAAGCGCGTCGGGATAATTGCCCGGGATATATCCGTTTTTCTGCCAGTTTTTATCCACGAAAATCGGCTTTTCGATATATACGGTTATATTTCCCGCCGAAAAAACTTCCCCGCTTTCGGAACGAAGATCGGATGTTTCCACAAAATATTCGCGTCTTTTCCCATCTTCCGAGGAAAGTACGATCTGCCCACATTCCCATGCGTTCCTGACTGACAATACCGAAAGAACCGGCGTTTGCTCGCCCCGTAAGTCCGCGTCCAGACAAGGCTTTACGGACATCGTCCCTGCATGAATTTTAATCGCGCCCATCAGTTCAATCCCGCTTTCATCAAAAGATTTTGCCAAGCTTTATTGTTATTGTCCGTCCAATACGCCTTCGTATCGCCGATCACTTTTTCTGCTGTCAGAGAATCGTCAGACATAAACGCCTGATCGATCGCCGCGTATTTTGCCAGCAACGGCGTCAGACCGTAGGTCGCCAACGGCGCATTGCCGTAATACAACAGATCCGTCCCGTCTGCATGCAGATAATCGGAAACCTGACTCTGTATCATAAACGTGTTTTTACTTTCGCTCATCAGTCGATTATAGGTATCGGGAGCGTTCGTTTTCAGTTCAAACTCGAACGGCAACAGTCCTCCGCCCGTATTCATGGCGTAAATCTCATTCGCGCGGTCTGTCGCCATGAACCGCAAAAAATCCACGGCGATCTCTTTTCCCAACGCATAGGACGGAATGGCTCCCGTCGCATTGATAGCGTCCGGCGCGGCAATGATGTTGCGCGCCTGCTTCACGCGGTCGAAATCTTTCTGTGAAACGGAAGTGTCCGTCGGCGAAGTCTTTCCCGCATCGATATCGTCGATCACTGCGGACAGAGCGGCATCGTTTTTGATCGTCGGCGTCTGATCAATAATGGAACTCACTACGGGTGGACGCATCATACCGATCGTATAATCGTATCCCTTTTCGATAAATCCTTGCGCCAGATCGTGCATTTCATACGAAAACCATTCGCCGTTGCACATGATCAGACCTTCTCCCGTCAGCAACCGCGATTGTCCTGCCATGAATTCATAGGTCATCGAACTACGGTCGAAATATCCACTGCTTTCGCTGAACAGTCGGTCATACACCTCAGCGGATTCTATCAGCCCCTGCTGATCGAATACGTTGACGGAATTCGCGATGCCCTCCTCGTCGATGCCGTGATAAAAATCGCGGTATCCGTCCGAACCTTCGTACTGCGCCCACCAAACGGGAAACAAGCGGTCGATGTAACTGACCTTCGACGCGATGATGGCTTCCGTTTTCGGATACAGGAAGTTTTGTCCTTCCATGTTCTTAATCTTTTCGCAGAGTGCAAACAGTTCTTCCGTGGTGTTCGGCACTTTCAGTCCCAGTCCTTCGAACAGCGTTTGATTATAACAAAGACCGATCATTCCGTTACTGTAAGACGTCGTGTAATGTCTGAACTCTTGCGAAAAGGGATCCGGATAATATGCAAGCGCCTGATACATCGCGGGAATCATCTTGTCTTTATACAAAACGCCTTCCCCCGGCACCTCCGAATTATACAGCACGTCCGTCAGATCGATCACGTACTCCGTTCCCGCAAAATATCTCAGATCCGACGCGAAAAACAGATCGACGGTATTTCTTCCTTCCGCGGGAATCAGTCCCGCAGCGTATGTCTGTTCGTCGTTCGTATTGAATTCCGTTTGTAGGTCGGGATATTTTTCTTTCACCCAATCGAGCGTCTCAAACTCCGCAAGCAGTTCTTCCATCCATTCGGCACCGTAACCAGCATTCCAAACGTACACTTCCAGCACGTTTTCCCCTTCCAGCGAACCGCGTTTACACCCTACACTTACAAAAACAAAAAACAATGCCATCGCCAAAACAGCAAATTTCGTAAACTTTTTCATATTTCCTCCTAATTAACCTTTCAATCCGCCGATAGACATATTCTTCATGATCGTATCGGAAAAACAAATAAACAAAACGAGTACGGGAATTACCGACAACACCACCGCCGCAAAATAGATCGGGTCCTTTCCCGTCCTGATCATCGATTCGCGAACGAGATACATACCCGACGCGATCGTCGGGAACGACGGCAGATACAAAAGCGGAGTCATGTAATCGTTCCACATCCCGATCAACCCCATGATTCCCAGCGCGATCACCACGGGCATCGACTGCGGAAAGATCACCTTAAAATATGCCATCCACTCGCCTCCGCCGTCGATATAAACCGCATTTGCATAGTCTGCGGAAATGTTTTTGAAAAATCCGTAAAAAATAAGAAAATTGAACCCTGAAACGCCCAGATTGATGACTACAACGTACAGCGGAGAATCGTACAATCCCAGATCGTACATCAGCTTGAAAGCGCCGCCGCTGTTTCCGACGATGGGAACGACCATCTGAAAAATCACGCCCGCATAGATCACCGAGTTTCCCCTGAATCTGAACCTAGAAACCGTATAGGAAAATATTGCCGTGACCGACAGGGAAACGCACAGCCCCACGCCGGAAATCCATACACTGTTGAGGAACATGAGAGGGAACGTGGTTTCCTTTATTTCCATTTTCGCAAAAGCGTCGGCATAATTCTGCCATACGACTTCCTGCGGAAAGGCGAACGGTCGCCCCTGCGCCATATCGAGCGCGTAATCCGTATAATCTTTCAGCGAACTCATAAACAGCCAGATAAACGGATAGATTAGGGAAATCGCGTAAACCGCAAAGAGAACGAAAATAATCGCAAACAAAATTTTTTCACTGGTTGTACGGTTTGTTATCGATCTTTTTTTCACATGTTTATTCATACGACCGTACCTCAATATTCCACGGCGGGAATCTTTTCCATCAGTTTTCTGGTGATCATCACCAACGGTACGGCGACAGCCGTAAAACACAATCCCGCCGCAGACACCAGACCGTAGAATCCCGATCCGCCGTAACTTCCCGAGCCGTATACCTGCTGAAATATCCAAAACGGGATGGTCGTCGTATCAAATTTTCCCATCGTGAAAAGCAGTACCGGTCCTCCCGCGTTGAAGATGCCCGCGATCGTCGTAATGAGCAACGTCGTGAACATCGGCACGATCAGCGGCAAAATGATGCTAACCAGTTCGCGGAATACCCCGCAACCGTCCAGCCTGGAAGCTTCTATCACTTCGCTCGGGATGCGCGCCAAAGAAGAGGAAAACAGTAACATCGTTCCCGAAAATCCCGTCCAAACACAATAGGCCATAATCGTGTCGGTCGCGGTCTCAGGATTTGCCAAAAGGCCTTCATCCCTCATAGTCACGCCGAATAGCCTCAGTATTTCGCCCAAAGGACCCTGCGGCTTGATGAATTCCATGAACACAGTGCTCATAGCCACACTGGAAATGATCCCCGGCAGATAAAAGATCACGCGAAAGATCTTTGCGCACCAGATTTTTTTATATAAAAAATATGCCACGACCAGATTTGCGAAAAGCATTACGATATTCAACAGAAAATATTTCGCGGTGTTTTTGCAGGCAATGAGGATTTCGCCGTTCGGAGAGGTGAGTTTATCCCAGAACTCCGCAAAATTCGAAAGCGTCCAGGTGTAAGTTTTCGGCATTTGAAAAGCCAGCAAAAAACTGTTCAAATTCAAATAAAGATAAAAAACAAAAAAATGAAGGATCGGAACCATAACCGTGCAAACGACGAATATTTTGCGGTTCAGAGTCCAATTTAATGTTTT
>ERZ506942.265-NODE-265-length-14331-cov-5.17211_pt1 | contig 14331 bp, 11 predicted proteins | sample MGYA00512900_ERZ506942 | MGnify/ENA metagenome assembly ERZ506942
GGAGGGCGGCGCCGAATGCGCCGCCCTCCGTATTGTCATTTATGGTGAGGATAGTGTGAGCTTGATTAATTTTTTGCGATAAATACAACGCCGATACAGCCCGGACCCGCGTGCGTGCCGACCGTCGGCCCCAGCTGGAACATGTGTTCGTACGCTCGAATCCGAATTGGCGAAATACAAAGGATATGCAAAATCCGCCTCTTCTTTGACTTTCTCGATCATATAGCGCAGGCATTTCGCCACGCCGATCTGCTTGGAAATGACTTCTACCTTTTTATCCAGCGTGATCACGGGGTGGAGCCGCAGAAAATTCGCTATATGCATGCTCGCCGCCGAAAGCCTGCCGCCGTAGCGCAGGTATTTGAGGTCGTCCACATAAGCGTACAGCTTTACTTTGGAACGCAGCGCTTCCAGTTTTTCGAGCAGTTCTTCTTTGCTCTGCGCCTCTTTTGCGAGCTTTGCCGCTTCCACTACGTATGCGCCGAGGCCGAAAGTAACGAGCTGGCTGTCCACGACGAGGAGATTGTCCATCGCCAGTTCCTGCTGCGCGCGCCGCGCCGCCTCTATCGTGGCGCTCATTTCGGAAGATATTATGATCGCGACGACGAGCGTATCCGTACCCTTGTACGGGCGGAACGCGTCCTCGAAAACGAACTGGTTGATCTGGCTGGTCTTGGGCAGTTCCCTGCACTTTCTCAGCTTTTCGTAGAACTCTTCGTTGGTGATGGTAACGTTATCCAAAAATATTTCGCTGCCGAACGAAAGTTCTATGGGGAGGACGGTTATGTCCAAATCTTTTACGACCTCTTTCGGCAGGTCTGCCGAAGAATCCGTTATAAACTTAACCTTCAAAATCGAAATCTCCTAAAAAAACCTGAATTTTTTCCAAAGCGGCAATCAGCACTTCGGCCTCTTTTTCTTCGGTGCTTTTCAAAATGGAATCGATCATGGCGGCGTGAAAACGCGCGTGCAGGGCATTCGCCTCCAGACCTTTGCCGGTGAGCGATAAGCGGGATACCCGCTTGTCCGCCGCGTCCTTTTCCTTATATACGTAACCCTTGTGTACGAGCGTGTTCACCGCGGTCGTAAGCGTTCCCGGAGAAACGCGCAGATTTTCCGCCACGTTTTTGGATGTATTGTTCTCTCCCGCGTTGCAAATCGCCTCGATTACGTGTATTTCCGAAAGCGAAAGCGTTTTGTCGATGCGGCAGAGCATTTCTTTTTCCTTTTTCAATATATTGTTGAAACACTTTACGAAAAAAGCATTGTAACGTTCCCTTAATTCCACCGAAAACCCCTTACGGACGAATAGTTTGAAGTTCAAACTAATTCGATCGTTTATGATTATACACCCGCAAAGAAAAAATGTCAATAATTTTTCGGAAAATTTTTAATTTTTTCAGAAAGCGGGGGAATGTGAAAAAATAAAAAGGTGCGCGCGTTTAGTTGACTATCGCGGCGGATTTTGTTAAAATAACAATGAACTTGCCGAAACCGCCCCGCGGCGGCGGCTCGAATAGTAACCATTGTTTTCCGCAACTGTCGGTAAGCCGCCTTTCGGGGCGGATAGCGGGCGACCGCGGGGGAGCGGAAAACGTAATTTGTCGACCGACTGGGCAGTTCTTTTTTAGGACTGTCCTTTTATATTTTCACGAAAAAACCCGCAAGGGCGAAAGGAGAACAACATGAAGAAAGTGGGAATCGTCATGGGCAGCGACAGCGACCTGCCCGTACTCGAAAAGGCGGCCAATACGCTGAAAAATTTCGGCGTGCCGTTTGAAATGCACGTGTATTCCGCGCACAGAACGCCCGAAGAGGCCCGTTTGTTCGCGGCGAACGCGAAGGAAAACGGATTCGGCGCGATCATCGCGGCGGCGGGCAAGGCCGCGCACCTCGCGGGCAGCATCGCGGCGAACACCACCCTTCCCGTCATCGGGATTCCCGTAAAGTCCTCCACGCTCGACGGGCTGGACGCGCTTTTATCCACCGTGCAGATGCCCTCGGGCATACCCGTGGCGACCGTGGCCATCGACGGTGCGGAAAACGCCGCGCTTCTGGCGATGCAGATCCTCGCCGTTTCCGACGAAGATCTTGCCCGCCGACTTGCCGAAGCGAGAAAGGCGGCGACGGAAAAGGTTTTGGCGAAAAACCGCGCGGTCGAAGAAAAATACAACAAATAAATCTAATTTATATATTAAGGAGAGCTTGTAATGGAAAAGACGACACAGCTTTACGAAGGCAAAGCGAAAAAGGTTTACGCAACGGACGACCCGAATTACTGCATCGTTTCCTATAAGGACGACGCCACCGCTTTCAACGGCCTGAAGAAGGGCACTATTTTGGGCAAGGGAGCCATCAACAACAGGGTAACGAACTACTTGATGAAACTTCTGGAAAAGAACGGCATTCCCACGCACTACGTGGAAGAGCTCAACGACAGGGAAACGGTCGTGAAAAAGGTGAAAATCATTCCGCTCGAAGTCATTGTGAGGAATATCGCCGCGGGCTCTCTGGCAAAGCGCCTCGGCCTGCCCGAAGGCACAAAGCTCGGCTCCACCGTGCTCGAATACTGCTATAAGGACGACGCGCTCGGCGATCCCATGGTCAACGAATATCACATACTCGCCATGAAATGGGCGACGAAGGAGGAGCTCGGCCTCATCGCGGAATATTCTTTCAAGGTCAACCGCGTGCTCTCCGACTATCTCAAAAGCGCGAACATCGAGCTTATCGATTTCAAGCTGGAATTCGGCAAGACGGCGGACGGCACTATCGTGCTCGCGGACGAGATCTCGCCCGATACCTGCCGTTTCTGGGACAGCGTTACCAAGGAAAAACTCGATAAAGACCGTTTCAGACGCGACCTCGGCGGCGTGGAAGACGCTTACAACGAAATTCTGAAACGTTTGCTGGGAGAGTAAAAAAGTGGCGAAGATCAACGAAGAATGCGGGGTATTCGGAATTTTTTCCGACAAGAAGACCGACGTCGCGCATCTGACCTATTACGGACTGTTTGCCCTGCAGCACAGGGGGCAGGAATCGGCCGGGATCGTGGTCAACGACGACGGCGTGTTCCGCGTCCATAAGGACGACGGTCTGGTCAACGACGTATTCACGCCGCGCGTGATGGAAACGCTCGGCGAAGGCAACATGGCTGTCGGACACGTGCGCTACGGCACCACGGGCAGCAAGGGCGTGGCCAACGCGCAGCCCATCGTCGTAAGGCACATCAAGGGGTCCATGGCGCTGGCGCACAACGGCAATCTCGTCAATTCCTACGAGCTGAGAACGCAGCTCGAGGAGCAGGGATCCATTTTCCACACGACGAGCGATACCGAAGTTATTTCCTACATCATTACGAAAGAGCGCATCAACGCCTGTTCGATAGAAGAGGCCGTCGGCCGCGCAATGAAGAAGATCAAGGGCGCGTATTCGCTCGTGATCATGTCTCCCCAGAAGATGATCGCCGTGCGCGATCCCAACGGTTTCCGTCCGCTCTGCTACGGGCAGCGGGAGGACGGCTCGTACGTGGTCGCATCGGAAACGTGCGCGCTCGATTCGGTCAACGCCAGATTCATCCGCGACGTACTGCCCGGCGAGATCGTGGTGTTTACAAAAAGCGGCGTGCTTTCCATCAAGGACAACTGCGGCGCAAGGCCGAGTTTCTGCGTATTCGAGTACATTTATTTCGCCCGCCCGGATTCCATCGTGGAAGGATTTTCCGTGCACGAGGCGAGAAAGAGAGCGGGGGCTTTTCTCGCGGAGGAATACAAAATAGACGCCGATATCGTGATCGGCGTGCCCGACAGCGGCATAGACGCCGCCATAGGCTATTCGCAGAAATCGGGCATACCCTACGGGATAGGGCTGATAAAAAACAAATATATCGGACGTACGTTTATCGCGCCGGGACAGAAATCGAGGGAAAATTTAGTGCGCATCAAGCTCAACGCCGTGCCCTCGACGGTGGCGGGAAAGCGCGTCATCATGGTGGACGATTCCATCGTGCGCGGCACGACCAGCGCGCCGATCGTAAGGCTCCTGCGCGCGGCGGGCGCGACCGAAGTGCATATGCTTTCCTCCGCGCCGCCTTTCCTGAATCCGTGCTACTACGGGACGGATATCGACAGCAAGGAAAACCTGATCGCGTGCAAGCACACCGTTCCCGAGATCGCGAAGATCATCGGCGTGGATTCTTTGGGGTATCTCAATCCCAAATATCTGCCCTACCTTGCGGGCGACGGAAGCAAGGGGTTCTGCACGGCGTGTTTCGACGGGAAGTATCCCACCGAAGTGCCCGCGACGGTGCATAAAAACAAATTTGAACGCAAGATCAACGAAAAGGAAGTGTGATATGGAAAAAAGTTACAGCGAAAGCTACAAGCAGGCGGGTGTGGACATCACCGCGGGCTATAAGGCGGTCGAGTTGATGAAGAGCCACATTTCGCGCACGATGACAAAGGGCGTGGCGAGCGATATCGGCGGATTCGGCGGTCTTTTCTCGCTCGACCTTTCGGGCGTGAAAAACCCCGTGCTGGTCAGCGGTACGGACGGCGTCGGCACGAAGCTGAAGATCGCGTTTTTAATGGACAAGCACGATACCGTGGGTATCGACTGCGTGGCGATGTGCGTGAACGACGTCATCTGCTGCGGCGCGAAACCGCTGTTCTTTCTCGATTATATCGCCGTGGGCAAAAACGTGCCCGAAAAGGTGGCGGACATCGTCAAGGGCGTTGCGGAAGGCTGCGTGCAGTCCGGCAGCGCGCTGATCGGCGGGGAAACGGCGGAAATGCCCGGCTTTTACCCCGTCGACGAATACGACCTGGCGGGATTTTCCGTCGGGCTGGTCGATAAGGAAAAAATACTCGACAACAAGAGCGTAAAGGAGGGGGACGCGGTGCTGGCGCTGCCGTCGAGCGGCGTGCACTCCAACGGTTTTTCCCTCGTGAGAAAGGTTTTCGACATCGAAAACGCCGACCTCAAAACCCCGCTCGAAGAGCTGGGCGGCAGATCGCTGGGCGAAACGCTGCTCACGCCGACGAAGATATACGTAAAACCCATGCTGAAACTCTTTGAGGAAGTCAAAGTCAAAGGCGTTTCGCACATCACGGGCGGCGGATTTTACGAAAATATCCCCAGGAGCATACCCAAGGGGCTGGGCGCGAAGATCAGAAAAGAGGACGTGCGCGTTCTGCCCGTATTCAAGCTCCTTCAGCAGCGCGGCAATATCGCCGAACGCGATATGTTCAACACCTTCAACATGGGCGTGGGCATGAGCGTGATCGTGGCGAAAGAAGACGCGGACAAGGCGCTTTCCGTACTGAAAGCCGCGGGCGAAGACGCATACGTGCTCGGCGAGATCGTGAAGAGCGAAGACGGCGTCGTCTTATGTTAGAAAAGGTCAAGACCGCCGTATTCGTATCGGGCGGCGGCACAAACCTGCAGGCCATACTCGACGCCGCTGCGCGCGGAGAGATAAAGTCGGCGGAAATAGCCCTCGTGCTTTCGAGCAGAGAGGGCGTTTACGCCCTCGAACGCGCGGAAAAAGCGGGCGTGAAAACGGCGGTTTCCGTCAAAAAGGGCAGAGGGCAGGAGCAGTTTGAAAACGATATCGTTGCCGCGCTCGAAAAAGAGGGGATAGAGCTTATCGTGCTCGCGGGTTTCATGAGCATTCTGAGCGGGAACTTTACAAAAAGATATGCCGACAGGATAATCAACGTGCACCCGTCGCTGATCCCGTCTTTCTGCGGCAAGGGATATTACGGTTTGAAGGTGCACGAGGCGGCGCTCGCCTACGGCGTGAAAGTTACGGGCGCGACCGTGCATTTCGTCAACGAAATTCCCGACGGCGGCAAGATCATCATGCAGCGCGCCGTGGAGGTCGAGGAGGGCGATACGCCCGAAACGCTGCAAAAGCGCGTGATGGAGCGCGCGGAGTGGAAAATTCTTCCCGCGGCGCTGGAAAAGGTGGCGGCGGATATACTGAAAGAGAGGAAAAAATGAGTATTTACGATATTGAAAGCATCGGCGAAAAGCTGAAAAACAACGACTACGCGGGGCGGGGAATCGTTACGGGACTTTCCTCCGACGGTAAAAAGGCGGTTTTCGCCTATTTCATCATGGGCAGGAGCGCCAACAGCCGCAACCGCGTGTTCAGGGAAAAGGACGGCGAGGTCGTCATTTACCCGTTTGACGAGAGCAAGGTGGAAGATCCCTCGCTCATCATCTATTCCCCCGTGCGGTCGGAGGGGAAACGTGTGGTCGTTACCAACGGCGACCAGACGGATACGATCGTGGATTTTCTGCGCGCGGGCAAAACCTTTGAAGAGGCGCTCGAAACCCGTTGTTTCGAACCGGACGCGCCAAACTTCACGCCGCGCATCAGCGCCGTGCTCGATTTTGAAAAGGGGTATACCTATAAGCAGAGCATTTTGAAAAGCGGCGACGAAAACGGCACGGTGTGCAACCGTTACACGTTTTCCTATACGCCGATCGCGGGGCTCGGTCATTTCATACATACCTACAACCATAACGGCAACCCGATTCCCACGTTCACGGGTGAACCCGAACGCGTGAAGATCGGCGGCGATATAGACGCGTTTACCGCCGAGATATGGGAAAACCTCGATAAAGAGAATAAAATTTCGCTTTACGTGCGCTATATCGATATCGAAAGCGGCGCCGCGGAGAGCAGAATGATCAATAAAAACAAATAGGTGTCGATATGGAAATCTCCAAAAAGAATTATATAAGCCCCTTTTCCACCCGCTACGCCTCCGAGGAAATGCAGGAGATTTTTTCGGAAAGTTTCAAATTCAGAACGTGGCGCAGGCTGTGGATAGCGCTTGCTAAAGCCGAAAAAAAGCTGGGACTGGAAATTACCGACGAACAGATCGCGGAACTCGAAGCGCATAAGGACGATATCAATTTCGGGGACGCGGAGGCGCGCGAAAAGATCGTGCGGCACGACGTGATGAGCCACGTTTATGCCTACGGCCTGCAATGTCCCAAGGCGGCGGGGATCATACACCTCGGCGCGACGAGCTGTTACGTGGGCGACAACACCGACGTAATCATTTTGAAAAAAGCGAGCGGACTCGTGCTGAAAAAATGCGCGCAGGTGCTGAAAAACCTTTCGGAATTTTCGCTGCGGTATAAAGATCTGCCCTGCCTCGCGTATACGCACCTGCAGCCCGCGCAGCTCACCACCGTGGGCAAGCGCGCTACCCTTTGGGCGTACGAACTTTCCATGGATATAAGGGAACTCGAACACCGCATGGAAAACCTGCTCCTGCTCGGCAGCAAGGGCACCACGGGGACGCAGGCGAGCTTTATGGAGCTGTTCGACGGCGACGAAAACAAGATAAAAGAACTCGAAAGGCTGATCGCGGAAGATATGGGCTTTGCGGGCAGCGTGCCCGTTTCCGGGCAGACGTACTCCCGTAAAGTGGACGCGTATTTCCTCGCCGCGCTGAGCGGGATCGCGCAGAGCGCGTATAAATTCTCCAACGATCTGCGCATTTTGCAGTCGTTCGAAGAGGTGGAGGAACCGTTCGAAAAAAATCAGATCGGCTCCTCGGCAATGCCGTATAAGCGCAATCCCATGCGCAGCGAACGCATTTCCGCGCTGGCGCGCTACGTCATCGTCGATTCGCTCAACCCCGCGCTCACCGCGGGCACGCAGTGGTTCGAGCGCACGCTGGACGATTCCGCGAACAAGCGCATTTCCGTCGCGGAGGCTTTCCTCGCGGTGGACAGTATTCTGAATATATATATAAACGTTACGGCGGGACTGGTCGTATACGAAAAGGTCGTTGCCCGCCGCGTGATGGAAAAACTGCCCTTTATGGCGACGGAAAACATCATGATGAAATCGGTGAAGAACGGCGGCAATAGGCAGGAACTTCACGAAAGGCTGCGCGTTCACTCGCACGCCGCCGCGGCGAAAGTCAAGCTCGAAGGCGGCAGGAACGATCTGATCGAACGCATTGAAAACGATCCCGCTTTCCCCGTTACGAGAGAGGAGATAGAAAGCGAACTCGACCCGAAACTTTACATCGGCAGATGCGTTTCGCAGGTGGAGGAATTCAACGCGGAGATCGTCGCGCCCATTCTGGCGAAATACCATACGGAGGAAATAAAGACCGATCTGAAGGTCTGAAAAACGCTATGAAAGAATTCGAACTGAAATACGGCTGCAACCCCAACCAGAAACCCGCCCGCATCTTTATGGAAAACGGCGGGGATCTGCCCATAGAGATACTCAACGGCAAACCCGGCTATATCAATTTTTTGGACGCGTTCAATTCCTGGCAGCTCGTCAGGGAGATCAAGGAAGCCACGGGCAAGTGCGCCGCGACCTCGTTCAAGCACGTCAGCCCCACGAGCGCCGCGGTCGGCGTGAAGCTCGGCGAACGGCTGAAAAAGGCGTGTTTCGTGGACGACGTAGAAGGGCTTGACGACAGCGCCCTCGCCTGCGCTTACGCCCGCGCGCGCGGTACGGACAGAATGAGTTCGTTCGGCGACTTTATAGCGCTTTCGGACGAATGCGACGAAGTTACGGCGAAAATTATCGCCCGCGAGGTGTCGGACGGGATCATTGCGCCCGCCTACACGCCCAAGGCGCTGGAAATTCTGAAAGCGAAGAGGAAGGGCGGCTACAATATCGTAAAAATAGATAAGGATTACGTGCCCGAAGAACGCGAGAGAAAGCAGGTGTTCGGCATTACGTTCGAACAGGGCCGAAACAATTTCAAAATAGACAGAGCGCTTTTAAATAATATCGTAACCGAAAACAAGGCGCTCACCGACGAGGCTGCGCGGGACATGATCGTTTCGCTCATCACCTTGAAATACACGCAGTCCAACTCGGTGTGTTTCGCCAAGGACGGACAGGCCATCGGCGTGGGCGCGGGGCAGCAGTCCCGCATACACTGCACCCGCCTCGCGGGCACGAAAGCCGACTTATGGCATCTGCGCCAGAGCGACAAGGCGCTTTCCCTCGTCTTTAACGACAGCGTGGGCAGACCGGAGAAGAACAACATCATCGACATCTATCTTTCCGAAGATTTCGAGGACGTTGCCGCCGAGGGGAACTGGCAGAAATATTTCAAGACAAAGCCCGATGTTTTTACGAAAGAGGAGCAGAAGGCGTATCTCGCGAAGATAGACGGCGTTACGCTGGGCAGCGACGCGTTCTTTCCGTTCGACGACAATATCGAGCGCGCAAAGAGGAGCGGCGTGAAATACGTTGCGGAACCGGGCGGCTCGGTGCGCGACGACGTCGTTATCCAAACCGCGGATAAATACGGCATGGTCATGTGCTTTACGGGCATGCGGCTTTTCCATCACTGATTTTTTACCGAGCGCGGCTCCGCGCTCGGAAAACTTATTTATACGGGGTAAAACATGAAAATTCTCGTCGTAGGCGGCGGTGGCAGGGAACACGCCATCGTCAAGGCAATCAAAAAAAATAAAAAGGCGGAAAAGATCTGGGCGATTCCGGGCAACGGCGGTATCGCGGCGGACGCCGAATGCGTGGCGGGCGACGTGAAAAACGTAAAGGCGCTCGCCGATTTCGCGGCGGAAAACGGCGTGGACTTCGCCGTGGTCGCGCCCGACGATCCGTTGGTGCTCGGCGCGGTGGACGAGCTGGAAAGCCGCGGCATAAAATGTTTCGGTCCGAGAAAAAACGCCGCCGTCATCGAGGGCAGCAAGGTCTTTTCCAAAAATCTCATGAAAAAATACGGCATACCCACCGCGAAGTACGAGGTGTTCGCCGACCGCGAAAGCGCGCTCGCCTATCTCGATACCGCGCCCGTGCCCGCCGTGGTCAAGGCGGACGGGCTGGCGCTCGGCAAGGGCGTGATCGTCGCCGAAACGCGCGAAGAGGCGAAGGCGGCCGTAAACTCCATGATGCAGGATAAGATTTTCGGCGAAAGCGGCTCCAAGGTGGTGATTGAGGAATTTCTGCGCGGTCCCGAGGTCAGCGTGCTCTGCTTTACGGACGGCAAGTGCATAAAGCCGATGGTTTCTTCCATGGACCACAAGCGCGCGGGCGACGGAGATACGGGGCCGAACACGGGCGGCATGGGCACCGTGGCGCCCAATCCCTATTATACCGAAGAGATCGCAAAAACCTGCATGGATAAGATTTTTCTGCCCACCGTGGCGGCGATGAACGCCGAAGGGCGCACTTTCAAGGGGTGTTTGTATTTCGGGCTGATGCTGACCGAGGACGGGCCTAAGGTTATCGAATACAACTGCCGTTTCGGCGATCCCGAAACGCAGGTCGTACTGCCCCTTTTGGAAAGCGACCTGCTCGATATCATGCTGTCGGTGGCGGACGGAAGGCTTTCCGAAACCGAAGTGAAATTTTCTTCGGGCGCGGCGTGCTGCGTGGTGCTCGCATCCCGCGGGTATCCGCAAAAATACCTTACGGGATACGAGATTTCCCTGCCCGAGCCCGGAAAAAACGAGGAAATTTACGTCGCGGGCGCGAAAGCGGCGGACGGCAGGCTGTTCACTTCGGGCGGGCGGGTGCTCGGCGCGGTCGCAACGGCAAATACGCTCGCCGAGGCGGTGCGGGGCGCTTACGCGCTGAGCGGAAAGATCGGCTTTGAAAACGCTTATAAAAGAGGGGATATAGGCGCACGGGCGCTCAGAGCCTTGGAGGATAAATAATGGTTTTCAGGATATACGTCGAAAAGAAAAAGAGATTTGAACACGACGCGCATAAGCTCCGCGCGGAGATAAACGACCTGCTCGAAATAAAGGGACTGAAAGATCTGCGCATCGTCAACCGCTACGACGCGGAGAATATAGACGAAAAACTGTTCGGTTACGCGGTGAAAACGGTGTTTTCCGAACCGCAGACGGACGACGCGAAATATTCGCTCGACGCGGCGGGCGCGGCCGCGGTGTTCGCGGTGGAATACCTGCCGGGACAGTTCGATCAGCGCGCCGATTCCGCGGCGCAGTGCATCGCGCTCATATCCCGAAAGGAAAAGCCGCTCGTGCGTTCGGCCAAGGTGTACGTTCTGTACGGCGAGCTTTCCGAAAACGAGGTGGAAACAGTCAAAAAATACGTCATTAACCCCGTGGAGGCGCGCGAGGCGGAACTGAAAGAATACGCCACGCTGAAAACGGAATACGACGTGCCACGCGGGGTGGAAACGCTGAATGGCTTTACCGCGCTCGACCGCGCGGGGCTGGAAGCGTTCGTCAAAAAGTACGCGCTCGCCATGGACGGCGACGACGCGGAATTCTGCCGCGATTATTTCCGCAGCGAACGGCGCGATCCGACGATTACGGAAATCCGCATGATAGACACGTACTGGTCGGACCATTGCCGCCACACCACCTTTTTGACCACGATAGACAACGCCGAATTCGAAGATGAGGAAATCGAGGCCGCGTATAACGAATATTTAGCGGCGAGAAAGGCGCTCGGCCGCGCCAAACCCGTCAATTTGATGGACATAGCCACCCTCGCGGCGAAACAGCTCAAAAAGAGCGGCAGGCTCGAAAAGCTGGACGAATCGGAGGAGATAAACGCCTGCACGGTCAAGATCAAGGTCAGCGTGGACGGCGAGGAACAGAATTGGCTGCTGCTTTTTAAAAACGAAACGCACAACCACCCCACGGAAATTGAGCCGTTCGGCGGCGCGGCGACCTGTATCGGCGGCGCGATACGCGATCCGCTTTCGGGCAGAAGCTACGTTTACGCCGCCATGCGCGTTACGGGCGCGGGGAATCCGCTCACTCCCGTAAAGGATACGATCAAGGGAAAGCTGCCCCAGCGCAAGATCGTTACGACGGCTGCGGCGGGGTATTCCTCGTACGGCAACCAGATAGGGCTCGCCACGGGGCTTGTCGACGAAATATATCACGAGGGCTACGTCGCAAAGCGCATGGAGATCGGCGCGGTCATCGCGGCGGCGCCCGCGGAAAACGTGGTGAGAAAGACGCCTGAGGACGGCGACCTGGTGATCCTGCTCGGCGGCAGGACGGGGCGCGACGGCTGCGGCGGCGCCACGGGTTCGAGCAAGTCGCATACCGAGGCCTCGCTTACGGCGTGCGGCGCGGAGGTGCAGAAGGGCAACGCGCCCGAAGAGCGCAAGTTGCAGCGCCTGTTCAGAAACGGCGAGGCAACGCGGCTCGTCAAGCGCTGCAACGACTTCGGCGCGGGCGGCGTTTCCGTCGCCATCGGCGAGCTTGCCGACGGGCTGGAAATCGACCTTGACGCCGTGCCGAAAAAATACGAAGGGTTAGACGGCACCGAGCTTGCGATCAGCGAATCGCAGGAGCGGATGGCGGTCGTGGTGGCGAAGGAAAACGCCGAAAAATTCCGCGCCCTCGCGGATAAGGAAAATCTGGAAGCGACCGTCGTCGCCCGCGTGACGGAGAAAAAACGGCTGGTCATGCGCTGGAACGGAAAAACGATCGTAGACGTTTCGCGCGAATTCTTAAATTCCAACGGCGCGGAAAAACACGCGAACGTTTACGCGGCAAGGCCGCAGCCGTTTAAAAAGGCGGAAGTAAAAGACTTTGCCGCGGGCATGAGAGCGCTCGCGGGCGATCTCAACGTATGCTCCAAACGCGGACTTTCCGAGCGTTTCGATTCGACCATCGGCGCGGGCACCGTGCTCATGCCGTTCGGCGGAAAATATCAGCGCACGCCCATACAGGCAATGTGCCATAAGATTTCGGTGGAAAAGGGGGATACCGATACCTGTTCGCTTATGGCGTACGGTTACAATCCGTTCATTTCGGAAAAGAGCCCGTACCACGGGGCGTATCTCGCCGTGATAGAAAGCGTTTCCAAGCTCGTTGCGGCGGGCGCGGAATTTAAGGACGTATATCTCACTTTCCAGGAATATTTCGAAAAGCCGATGAAGGACGCCAAGCGCTGGGGCAAGCCGTTTTCCGCCCTGCTCGGCGCTTACAAGGCGCAAAACGAGCTGGGGATCGGCGCCATCGGCGGCAAGGATTCCATGAGCGGAACTTTCGAACGCATCGACGTGCCGCCCACCCTCGTTTCCTTTGCGGTTACCGTTTCCAAAACGGAAAATATCGTTTCGGGCGAGTTCAAAAAGGCGGGGAACAAGGTAGTGCTGATAAAGCCCGCGTACGACGAAAAAGGCGTGCCCGAAACCGAAAGCCTGCTGAAGGTTTTCGATACGGTATCCGCGCTCGTGCGGGATAAAAAAGCCGTCGCCGTCTACACGCCGACCTATGGCGGAGCGGCGGAAGCGGTCATGAAAATGTGTTTCGGCAACATGCTCGGGTTCCGCTTTGCGGACGGCGCGTCTGCGGAGGATATCTTCGGCTATAATTACGGTTCGTTCGTTGCGGAAGTCGAGGGCGATACGGCGGCGGGCGAACTTCTGGGCGAAATTACCGCGGAAAAGGTAATTTCCCGCCGCGGCGAAAAAGTCGGGCTGGAAGAACTTTACGGCGTTTACGAGAGAAAACTCGAACCCGTTTACCCCACGCTCACGCCTACGCCGCGCATACTCATTCCCACGATCGATTACAAGGGCAAGCCCTTTGCCGCGGCGGCGCATAAAGCCGCGCGGCCGAAAGTGCTTATCCCCGTATTCCCCGGCACAAATTGCGAATACGACACCGCGAAAGCCTTTGAAAGGGCGGGCGCAAAAGCCGACATCTTCGTTATAAACAACCTCACGGCGGAGGGGATTTCCCGTTCGGTGGAGGCGTTCGCAAGCGCGGTGAACGGAAGCGAAATCGTCTTTATTCCCGGCGGTTTTTCGGGCGGCGACGAGCCCGACGGCAGCGGCAAATTCATCACGGCGTTTTTCAGAAACGAGGCGGTGAAAGAGGCTGTGGGCGACCTGCTCGGAAAGCGCGGCGGTCTGATGGGCGGCATATGCAACGGATTCCAGGCGCTCGTCAAACTGGGGCTCGTGCCCTACGGCAGGATCGTCGATATGGAAGAAAACATGCCCACGCTCACGTTCAACAATATCGGACGGCACCAGTCGCGCCTCGTCAACGTGCGCGTTTCCTCCAACGCCTCTCCATGGTTTAAAAACACCAAGGTCGGAGAGATCTACACCGTCGCGGTTTCCCACGGCGAGGGCAAGTTCGTCGCGGACGGCGAAACGATGGATAAACTCGTGCAAAACGGGCAGGTCGCCACGCAGTACGTCGATATGTACGGCAGGGCCACGCTGGACGTGGACTTCAACCCCAACGGCTCGGTGTGCGCGGTGGAGGGCATCACCTCGCCCGACGGCCGCGTGTTCGGCAAAATGGGACACAGCGAGCGCATCGGCAAGGGGCTTTATAAAAACGTCTGCGGCAGAT
>ERZ506942.273-NODE-273-length-13957-cov-4.47511_pt1 | contig 13957 bp, 11 predicted proteins | sample MGYA00512900_ERZ506942 | MGnify/ENA metagenome assembly ERZ506942
CCGATGCTTCGCCGAGCGCCTTTGCCACGCCGAAGGCGCCGAACAGCGTTACGCCCATGGCGCAGATAAAGCCGAGACTGCCGTTCAGCACGGCAAGCAGCATTATATAGGATAACGACCCCAAAAGCAGGATAAGACTGGCCATGATTCTCGCGCCGCTTCTGCGGAGTTTTCTCTTTTCTTTCTTCATGCCGGCACCTCCGCGGAATACCCCTCTTCCAGTTCTTTCTGCGTGTTGTAAAGTTTCGCATAACCGCCGCCGAGTTTCATAAGTTCTTCGTGCGTTCCGCTTTCCGCGATACGGCCGCCTTCGAGAAAATAAACCGCGTCGGCGGGCACGACGTTCGCCAGACGATGGGAAATTACGATAACTCCGACTTTTTCGCTCAGTTTCTTTATATTCCGCATGATGATCGCTTCGCTTTCGATGTCGATGTTGCTTGTGGCTTCGTCAAATACGTATATATCCTTGCCTGACACGAGGTTGACCGCCAGCGCGAGCCGTTGTTTCTGCCCGCCCGAAATATTGTTCGCGTCCTCCGTGATCATCTTGTCCAGTCCGCCGTTTTCGCGGATAAATTCCGCAAGATTTACGTCTTCGAGCGCGCTCCAGATTTCCGCGTCCGTCGCGTATTTATTTGCCAGTACAAAGTTTTCCCGCACGCTCGCGTTGAAAATGTACGTATTATAGCTTACCACGGCGAGATGCGAATAGTAATCGCCCCGTTCCAGCGTTTCGAGAGGCCTGCCTCCGACGCACACCGTCCCCCGCTGCGGACGGTTCTGGCCCGTAATCAAGGCGACGACGGTGGATTTGCCGCAGCCGCTTTCCCCTACGATAGCGGACATGCCCGTTTTCGGAAAACGCATGGAAATATTTTCGAGGACCGACCTCTTTCCGTCGTAGGAAAAACTGACGTCGGAAAGTTCAATTGCGGTATCTTTCACCTTTTCCTTACCCCACACGGGTTCTTCGGCATTGAGGAGGGAAATGATCTTTTTTCCCGCGCTCGCGCCGTTCATGGCGATGTGAAACGCCGAACCGAACGCGCGCAGCGGCAGAAAAAATTCCACGGCCACGAGGATGAGGAACAAGCCCGCCGCGGGATTTAATCCGTTGGCCAGACCGATCACGGCGAGCGCTATCCCCGCGCCCGCGCCTCCGTAAGCCACTAAGTCCATGATCGTCGTGCTGGCGAGCTGCATCACGAGCACTTTCATGGTTATTTTTCTGAACTCTTCCGCGCTTTCGTTGATCTTAACGTGGCGTTTTGCGTCTGCGCGGAATATTTTCAGTTCTCTCAATCCCTGCACGCTGTCGAGAAAAGTGTCCCCCATCGAGGTATATTTGCCCCAGTATTTCGCAAATATCCGCTTGGCGTACTTGGATACCGCTATGATGGATATCGGTATAAGCGGCACGCAAGCCAGCAGTACGAGCGCAACTTTCCAGTCGATCCCAACGCACACAACGAAGAGAACGAGCGGCGCGATCATGGAAAAAAAGAACTGCGGGATATACGAAGAATAATATAAATCGAGCTGTTCCACACCCTCCATGCTCACCTGGGTAAGACCCGCCATGCTCATTTCCTCGGTGCTGCGCACGCCGAGGCGCAGTATCTTATTATATACCTGCGCGCGCATGTCTTTTTTCACTTTGCGGCCGAGCGTGTCCTTGATATCGCCCGTCGCGCGACTCGTTCCGTAGCGCACCGCGACCGCCGCGGCCGCAGTGAGCGCGGGATATATATAATTCACCGCGGAAACCCCGTCTATAAGCATATAAACCGCCCAGCACAGGCTTGCGGTAACACCGATATTTGCGATCAGTCCGAGAACTTGCAGCGCAACGGCGTAAAATATGTATTTTTTGTTTCCGCCCAACAGTCGGAACAGTTCTTTGTCAAGCATCTTTTTCAGCCTCTTTTTTCAGTTGTCTTTTATGTTTTATCATTTGCGCGACATGCGAAAAAGCATAGATCGGATGGGTAAAGATCATTCGCGGGCCGGACCATTTCATCACTTCTTTAATCTTTTGTCTCAACTCCGGCCTGTAACAGTGCACTTTACAGAACGAACAGAACTTTTTATTGACCTTGAACGGACATTTTTCCAAACGGAACAGCGCGTATTCGGTAAGAGCCTTACATTCCCCGCAAATCTCGCGCCCCTTTGTTCCGTGATGTCTGTTACAGTATTTTTTAATCATTACGGGAATGAGTTTTTTCTCTTTTTCCCATGCTTTCAATTCTCTACTGACTTTACTCATCTCTTTTTTCCTTCAGATATCCGAAAAGCGCCGCGCGGCACGGCTCGCTCAGCGCGCATACCGTGTTTACCGCCTCTTTGAAAGCTTCCGTATATTTCATGCGGCAGAATTTTTCTATCGCTTTGCCGATATAGTCGATACAGAACATGTTGACGGCGAGTTCTGCCCTCCCCGAACCGGTAAGGAAAATCCTGTTCAGCGCGTTCCGCTCCATCAGTCCGCGGCATTCAAGACGTTCGAACATCTTATATACGCTCACCTTCGTAACGCCCATTTTCAGAGCAACGTCCGTAAGACGCGCGCCGCGGCCGCCTCCGTACAATTCATCGACCGCAATTATATACCTGAGTTCCGCCGAAGTCATCCTTCTCCTCTCGGTTAGCGTAAGCGAACATTCATTCATAAAAATAAGCGTTTTTCAGCGCCCTCAAACGTTCGCTTAACCGAACCTCTTTATCGAAAAAATAAGTTCGCCACTCCGAACTCTGTGAGTTATTATAACGGCATACGGAACATTTGTCAAGTAAAGTTAACGCGAAACTAACAAATTTATTTCAATTTTTCCAAAGCATTCACGCACACAGCGCTTCAATACGGAAAAACACGGGAGATTTCCCGTGTTTTTCTTTTTATGCTCAAAAACAGCGGCGCAGGTCAGCCCAACGCCACATCCAAAATCATCATGAGCGCAAATCCGATCATCAGCCCCCATGTGCCCAAATGCGGATATTCGGAAAGGCGGGCGTCGGGAATCAGGTCTTCCGCCACTACGAAGATCATCGCGCCCGCGGCAAAAGATAAAAGCCATGGCTGCAATACCGTGATGTAGCTTGCGAGAAAATATCCCGCCACCGCGAACAACGGCTCGACGGCGCCGCTGCCTAAGCCGTAGAAAAACGCTTTGTTTCTGCTGCCCGTCGCCGCGCGCATAGGCAGGGCGACCGCAGCGCCTTCAGGAAAATTCTGCACGGCGATGCCGATCGCGAGTCCGAGCGCCGAAATGTAGGCGGCGTTTTCGCCCAACGCGGCGGCGGCGCCGAACGCAAATCCGACCGCTAACCCTTCGGGGATATTGTGTATCGTTACGGCGAGAAAAAGTTTTACGGGCTTTTTCAGCGCGACGCGCGGACCTTCTTCTTCGTTCGTCCCCTTATGCAGATGAGGGACGATCTTATCCAAAAGCACTAAAAACAATCCGCCTACGATAAATCCGACCGCCGCGGGCACCCAGTTCCACGCGCCGAAGTCCGCTTCCTCCATGGCGGGTATGAGCAAAGACCATACGGAGGCCGCGACCATGATGCCCGAAGCGAACCCGAGAAAAACGGCGTTCAGTTTCGGCGAAATATCGTTTCTGAAAAAATATACCACCGAAGCCCCGAGCGTCGTCATGACGAAAATCAAACATATTCCCAGGATCGTGACCGCGGTATTGCTCATAAAAACCTCCTATAATTTCCAGTTCATGCTCTGCTGCTGCAATTCGTTCATTCTCGCGTAAAGTCCGCCCTTCTTTTCAAGTTCCCGCGGCGCGCCCTGTTCTTCCACGAGGCCGTCTTTCAGCAGTACGAGTTTATCCGCGCTCGCGACCGTGCGCATGCGGTGCGCGATTATAAGCACCGTCTTATTGCGTACAAGCTCGGATATCGCCTTTTGTATACGCGTTTCGTTCTCCACGTCCAGACTCGCGGTAGCTTCGTCAAGCAGGACGATCGGCGCATCTTTCAAAAGCGCGCGCGCAATGGATATTCTCTGCCGTTCGCCGCCGGAAAGCATACTACCGTTTTCTCCGATAACAGAATCGTAACCTTTCGGCAGCCGCATGACGAATTCGTCGCAGTTCGCGGCTTTTGCCGCAGCCAGCACTTCTTCGTCGGTCGCGTCCTTTTTGCCGATGCGGATATTTTCCTTAACGGTGTTGTTAAAAAGCGTTACGTCCTGGAACACGATGGAATAACTGCCCATGAGCGTTTCGGGATCGACGGCGGAAATATCCTGCCCGCCTACGCAGATCCTGCCTTTATCGATATCCCAGAAGCGCGCGGCGAGTTTTGCGACGGTGGACTTGCCTCCCCCGCTCGGACCGATCAGCGCGGTTATTTCGCCCTGTTTTGCGGTAAACGACACGTCTTTCAAGACCTGTTCGCCTTCGTTGTAGGAAAATCCAACATGCTCGAAGGTTACGTCGTATCCTGCGGAACTGAATTTCACGGAACCGCTTTGGACGGGCGTTTCGTAAATTTCCTTCATTCTGCCGATATTGATGCGGCAGGATATGATCGCGGCGAGGTTCTGAAGAGCCGAACTCATGGGGTCGTACATCCTCGATACGACGAGCAGGAACATAAAGAACGTGAGCAGACCGGCGCCGCCCGCGAGAGTTCCGTCCGCCAACAGTATACCGCCGACGAGCGCCGTAGTGGCGATACCGAATTTCAGCAGGAGCTGGGCGCTGACTACGAAGAGCGCCGTCATGAATTCGCTTACGATCTGCCTGCGTTCGAGGCGGTCGACTTTCTTTTTCAGCCCCGAAAGATACCGCTCTTCCGCGTTGTTCGCCTTGAGGTCGCGCACGCTTTCCAGACATTCCTGAATACCGTCCGCACAGGCGATCGCCGCGGCGGTCTTCTTTCTGCCTATTTTATTCTGCACGTCGGCCGAAAGCCGCACGACGAGCAGCGCAATGGGCAAAACCCACATGGAGGCGAGCGCCAGCCGCCAGTCGGCAAAAAAGAGCGACACCGCGACGATACAGCTGCTCGCGATCGCGCCTGCGAGTTCGGGATAGAAATGGGAAAACGATTGTTCGATAAACGTACAGTCGCCCATAATGGTTGTGGTGAGATCGGAAAGATCTTTTTTCCCGAAATAGGAAAGCGGCAGTTTACGCATGCGCTCCGCAAGTGCGATGCGCCGCGCGGCGCTTTCGCTGTAAGTATTGAAATAATTACAGTTATACTGGATATAATACGTTATATACATCAAAGCGAGCACGCCGAGTATGCCGCAGCCGTACAGCCAGTAATTGAAACCGAGAACGGCGTTTTCGTCAAACAGCGGTTCTATCAGATCGGAAACGAGCAAAAACAACAAACCCACGGGCAGCATTTTCACGAGATTTACGACCGTACACGCCACGCACGCCTTTATATAATCTTTCGCGCCCTGTTCGGAAAGGGCATATTTTTTCATCAATCTTCTGACCATGATTTCACGCCTCCTTCGCCATGTTCCATTTTACCGAGGTGCGGTAATCGTTCCACATCGAGGCGTAAACGCCTTTTTTCCCCAGAAGTTCGGCATGCGTGCCGCTCTCGGCTACCCTGCCTCCCTGTAAAACGTAAATGCGGTCGGCGTTGACCACCGTGGTCAGCCTGTGCGCGATCATGAGCACCGTTTTGCCCTCGGTAAGCTGTTCGAAAGCTTTCTGCACCAAATATTCGTTTTCGGGATCGGCAAATGCCGTTGCCTCGTCCAAAACGACGATCGGCGCGTCTTTCAGTATAGCGCGGGCTATGGCTATCCTTTGCTGCTCGCCGCCGGAAAGATATATCCCCTCTTTGCCGATTACGGTATATATTCCGTCGGGAAGTTTTTCGACGATATCGTCGCATTGCGCCGCACGGAGCGCCTTTTCCACCTCGCTCACCGAAGCATTCGGCCTGGAAAGCCTCACGTTGTCGAACACAGACGCTTTGAGCAGCCTGCTGTCCTGAAACACATAGGATATTTGTTCGGAAAGCACTTTTTTCGCAATATTTTTCACGTTGACGCCGCCTATCAAGATTTCGCCTTCGTTCACATCCCAGAAACGGGAAACCAGCCCCGCGACCGTCGTCTTGCCGCCGCCGCTTTCGCCGACGAGCGCAACGGTCTGCCCCGCGCCGATCTTTATGTTCAAACCGCTCACCGCGTTCTGCTCGGCGTTGGGATAGCGGAAGGACACGCCTTTCAATTCTACGGAATTATCTTCGGGCGCCTCGCAGTACGCGGATTCCGGCAGCGGCTTTATGTCGAGCACGCCGTTGATGCGCGCCATCGCGTCCCGCACGATCATGCCGTTTTCGCTCATAAACATTATTTTATTGAGCGTAACGACGAGAATCGGCGTGAATATGATATAAAAGACGAGATCCACTATGAAAGCTGTATCGGCGGGACCTCTGCCGACGATAAACAGCGTTACGGCGATCAGAAACGCGAAGATGCTGTCGATCAGCAGCGTGAAGAACATCATCGGCTGACGCAGTTGTTTCGTATAAGCCACCACCCATTTGTGATAGCGGTCTATGCTCGCCTTGAAGCGAGCGAAAGAAAATACTGTCTGTCCGAACGTTTTTACGACGGGCACGCCGCGCACGTATTCCACCGCCTCGTTGTTCATGTCCATGAGCGCGTCGTTGTATTGTTTCATTTTTTCCTCCATGCCCGCGCCGGTCATCTTCGTCATAATGAGAAACGCGCAGACCACGGGAAACAGACTTGCCAGACCTAACCGCCAATCGAAAACGAACATCATTGCAATCATTGCCAAAGGCGTTACGATCGCCCCCACGAGATCGGGCAGGTTGTGCGCGAGATGCGTTTCGGTAGCGGCGCTCGATTCGTCTATGATCTTCCTCACCTTGCCGCTCCCGATCTCGTCGAAAGCGCCGACGGGAAGCTTTACCACATGATCGAGCGTTTCCTTGCGTATATTCGCCGCAACGCGGAAAGCCGCTATGTGCGAACACATCAGCCCCGCAACGTAAACGAGTATCGCCAGAACGGCGAAAAGCACCGCCATCCAGCCGTAATAAGCGAGGTTTTCCGCCCGCGCAAAATTCGGCGCCGCGTCGATCACGTCCCTGATCATAAACCAGATGTAGACGAACGGCATCAGCGCCAGCACCGCGCTCGCCCCCGATAAAAAGAGCGACGCGAATGTCAGATACTTATACCTGCCGGCATAATCGTATAACCCTTTATGAGCTTTGAATTTCATGCTCCACCTCCTTTTTTCGCATTTATTATACAAAAAGAAGGCGCCCAGAAGGAAATTTATTTTATACCCGAACGGGCGAAATTATGCTCCAATCGGACAAAATCGCGTCCTTACGATAATCTCGCGGCGTTTTTCCGCTGAATCTGACAAAGGATTTTGAAAATTTGCTCTCGCTTTTATATCCCGTCTGCCGCGCAATATCCGCTATTTTTTCCTCCGTCTTAACGAGTTTATATGCTGCCGTCTGCATACGGCAGATGTTGAGATAAGCATGTATCGGACAGCCGTAGAGGATACGGAACCCGCTTTTGAGCGAGGTGGGACTTATGCCGAAAATTTCCGAAAGCCGCGGGATCGTGAGCGGTAAAGAGATGTTTTCCCAAAGATAAAGCTCCACTTTTTTCAGAAGATCGGCGTTCTCTTTCGGCAGGAAATGTTTCTGCGTTTCGGTGGCGGTATGTTTCGTGCCGCTGAGAAAGAGCAGAAGTTCCAACAGCTTTAATTTGAAATAGCCCGTTCTGTTCTGCGGCGTTACGCGGTACAGCTCGTCGAAAATATGTTCTATCCGCTCGGTCGCGCGTATGATATACAGTCCGCCCGCGGCCGTCGTATCCGCCGCGATTTTTTCGAAGTCGACGCCGATCGCCGCGAGCAGTTCACGGAATCGTTCGTCCTTTGCCGATTTTATCATAATCGTAATACCGTGATAATGGCGGTACGGCATGGAAGATTCCGCAATATCGCCGTAATCTATATTGTGAACGCAGATATCCCCCGCTCCCAGATAAAACCGCCTGCCGTCGGAAAAGGCCGCCTCGAAACGGCCCTGCTTGCAGTGCTCAATGTGGAGCGCATACGCGCCCCGCGTGCCCTCCCCGAAACTTTCAAGGTGCATATCGTCGAACAGAACGGACACGTCTTCAAAAATTTCATATTCGGTGATCCTGCCGCTGCCGCCCGCGTTAGACAAACGGTAAACGGCGCAGTCCGCTTTTTTCTCGACGGAAATTTTGTCGCCTTCGCGCAGATACTTTTCGTTATAGATCTCCATATTCGCCGCCTTTTAGTTCGCTTATGCGAACTATATATTCAGTATATACGAACGACGGAGAAATGTCAACCGTTAAGATATCAAATTTTGACATAGATAAGCCATAAAACAGGTAGAAAAAAAAGTTCGTACGTTATATAATAGAGAAAAAAAGAGGTAAAAGATCATGAGCGATAAAAAAATCTTCACCGTATCCATTATCGGCTGCGGCTCCCGCGGCTGCGACGCTTACGGCAGTCTGATCAACACGCAGAAAGATAAATTCAAAATTGAAACGATGTGCGACGTCAACCCCGTCAAACTCGAAAAATACGGCGCTCTTTTCGGCGTTCCCGCCGAAAAAAGATTTACCGACGAAAATGAATTTTTCAAAGAAAAACGCAGCGATCTTCTCATAATTTCCACGCTCGACAAACAACACGTGCGGCAATGTCTGAAAGCGCTAGAAATCGGATACGATATCCTGCTCGAAAAACCCATTACGGACGACGAAAAAGAATGTTACGAACTGCTTGCGGCGCAGAAGAAATACGGCGGAAAGGTGCTCGTTTGCCATGTGCTCCGCTATGCGCCCGCATTCGTAAAAATAAAAGAACTGCTCGACGGCGGCGCGGTCGGCGAACTGGTTCTCATAGATTCCATCGAACAGGTAACGTACTGGCACCAGGCACACAGTTACGTGCGCGGCAACTGGCGCAGAGCGGAAGACACCACGCCCATGATCCTTGCAAAGTGCTGCCACGACCTCGACCTGCTGCAATATTACGCGGGTTCGCGCTGTTCTTCGGTGTCCTCCGTCGGCGATCTCAAATATTTCAACGCGGCGCATAAACCCGAAGGCGCGGCGGACAGATGTTCGGCCTGCAAACTCAAGGACAGCTGTCCTTACAGCGCGTATAACGTCTATATAAAGCGCTGGAAAGACGCGGGCCGTCCGGAAAACGCATGGCCCTACAACGTCCTTACGCCCGTCCTCCCGCTTGAGGAGAGCAATCTCGTGCAGGCGATTGAAAACGGCCCGTACGGAAGGTGCGTATTCGCCTGCGACAACGACGTTGTGGATAATCAGATAACGGTCATGAACTTTGAAAACGGCGTAAAGGCAAATCTCAGAATGACGGCGTTCACCGCGGACGGCGGGCGCATCATGAAATTCTACGGCACGCTCGGAGAACTCGTGCTGGACGAAACGGCAGGCCGCATCGAGATCAAACCTTTCGGTAAAAAAGCCGAAGTTATAAATCTCAAAGAACTTGACGACGGCGGTTTCGGACACGGCGGCGGCGATTACGGCCTTGTGAAAGAACTTTACGAAGTGCTGTCGGGCAACGCAAATCCCGAAACGACGCTCGCGGCGTCAATCGAAAGCCATCTTATGGGAATAGCGGCGGAACGCTCAAGGGCGAACGGCGGCGAAACCGTTAAAATAAAACACTAAAAGAACGCCCGTCGGCGGCCCGACGGGCGTTCTTTTATGACAAAAGCTAAAAGCAACCCTTTCGGGTTGCTTTTTTATTATACGATACCTGTGGAAATGTTTGCCGCCCAGTTGACGAAGAGCATTTTTTCGAGATCGGCGCCGCAGACGTAATCGCAGGGCAGGTGTTTTTCGTCCAGTTCGGGCACGGTTTCCACCGCGCCGTCGGCATAATCGGATAGTTTCTTTTCTATCGCTTTCAGGCGCGCTTCCAGTCCGCCGAGACGATGATCCTGCACTTCGAAACCGAACGGCTTGTTTTCCGTTTCCCAAGCTTTCGCAAAGGCTTTATAAAACTTACGCACCGCAGCGATCAGTTTTTTCATATCGCCATCCATATAAGCCCTGACGGCCGCCTTGTCCCCTTCTTTATAAGCTTGTTTTATCTTGACGCTTAAATCCGTCTTATACGCCAATACTTCGCAAAGCGCAGCCATATACTCGAACAGATAGCCGTACTCACCTGCGGCAAGCCGCGACAGACGGCGCCTGAAACTGCGGTATTTTTCCGCGAAGTCCCCGCCGATCGCGCAGTCGAATATGCCGAAAAGCAGATCGTCATAAAGGAACACTCTGGAAGAATTATTGTGTTGATTTCTGATGTCCGCAGCTTTGTTAGGCAGATCGAGTTTCATAAAATCGTCGAATGAAATACCCGTCATATGGCGGAATACATCCTTGTTTTTGCCGTCGCCGTAAGCGGCCATGGCCGTGTAATAAAAGGACGGCAGCACGGAATTGAGCATGCCCTCTCCGCCGTTATCCCCCCAGGAAGTTACGAAATAATCCTTTACGCCGTTTTCCCTGCAGGCCTTGACGGAAAGTTTCATGGTACGCAGAGAAAAATCGTTATGCGGCGTGAAACCGGTCCACTTCCATGCGCCGCCCGCGAAGCCGATATTACCGCTCATTTTTTGATGGCTCTTCACCATTTTGTCGTAATAGCTATAATCCGTAGCGTAGTAATCCCAGTAGATGAGTTCCACATTGGAGGGTATCTTGTCAAGCACGGCCTGAGGCACGTTTTTGATCTCTCCGTAATGTCCGCCCGAAAACAGACGGAAAAACATATCGCTCCACATTGCACAGGTAAAACCGTATTTTTCCGCAATGGCGAGCACTTTTTTCAGATGCTCCAGCATGATGTCCGCGCGGTCGCAGTATCCGTGCCGGTCGAGATATCTTCCGAGGCCGAGCATATGCGCCTCGTCCATGCCGATATTGACTTTTCTGGACGTGAAATTCTCGGCGAGCGTGCGGAACATATCGTCGATCAGCCGATAAGTTTTTTCCTCCCCGCAGAGAAGGATGTCGTTACAGTCGATAATGTCCTCGTAGCTCTTATAGCGCGTGATCTGGTTGATATGCGCGAGCGTCTGGATACACGGGCGGAGTTCCACGCCGACCGAAGCGCAAAAGTCGTCCATTTCCTTGATCTCGGCCTTCGTATATCTGCCGCGCAGATAGCCGAAATAAGGGTTGTCTTTCAGTTCGTAAGTGTCTTCCGTATAAAGATAAACATATGTATAGCCCAGCGAGGCGAGGAAAGAAACAAATTTTTTCACCGTTTCCACTTTCGGAACGGCGTTTCTCGAACAGTCAACCATGACGCCCAGATCGTCGAAAGCGTTCGTCTGTGAAACTTCCTTTCCGCAGGCGAGATACAGCGCGCCGCGGAGAAAGTCCGCCGTCTTTGCGTAACCGATCTCGGATTTATCCTCTCCGATACGCACATAAAATCCCTTGTCCGTTTTCTTCGTCTCCAGCTTTTTGCCGTTTTCGGATACGGGAAGTTTCACCGCGCCTTGCGCATGTTCAAGAGCAGTTTTCAGCTCCGGAGCCAAACCGTTTAAATTGTACATTTTTCCACCTTTTGTTTTTGTTTATATTATACTATATTACGCGTGATAACACAATTATTTAACAGGCGGTTTCAGCAAAAAAAACGTCCTTGTCGGGCGTTTTTTTCAATCCGTGCAGCGCGCTTCGACAAACCATTTGTCCGCTTCGCGTTCATAAAAGATTTTTCGTTCTTTTCCGTTGATCAGGCATAGAAATCTTTCGGTCAGAAATGCGCCCACATGTTCGGGCGGAGCCTTTCTTCTGTCCGTAACTTTATCGATAAACACCGTGTTGCCGAACCATTCGAAACTTTCGGGATAAACGCCTCCTTCCTTGGAAAAACGGACGGTTATATCGACATAAAACTTTTCGTAATGCATATTTTTAGCATTGCGCAAACTTAAAATTTTATGCAAAAAGGCGCGCAAATGCGCGTCTTTTATCAGAATTCCGCTTTGTAAAGAGAAAATTTATATTTCGTTTCCGCAGAATAGATTTCGCCTTTTCTCAGAGTTATCGAGGGGAAAGTTTCGATATTGCAGGCGTTTGGATATCCTTGCGTTTCCAGACAGAACGCGCAGTTCTTGTAAAACACGGCCTTTCCCTTTTCGCCGTTCAAAAAATTGCCGGAGTAGAACTGTATGCACGGCCTGTCGGTATATACCTCCATTTCGATACAGGTTTTCGGATCGAACGCTTTCGCAACACAGCTCTTTCCGTCGTTTTTCAGAACGTAGTTGAAATCGTACCCGCCGGCGATTTCCAAAAATTCGTTTTTATCGCTTATCTCTTCGCCGATCTCTTTCATGGAATTGAAATCGAGCGGCGTATTTTTTACGGGATAAAGCTCGCCCGTGGGGATAAGCGCCTTATCCACCGCCGTGATGAAATCGCTCTTTATCTTCAGACATTCTCCTAAAATCTTATTGTTGAAATCGCCCGAAAGATTGAAGTAGGCGTGATTGGTCAGAGAACACAAGGTATCCTCGTCCGAAACGGCTTTATATTTTATTTTCAGTTCGTTTTCCTCCGTTACGGAATAGCGCACTTCCACGTCGAGTTTTCCGGGAAAGCCTTCCTCCATATCGGCCGCAGTATAGCGCAATACCAGTTCTTCTCCGTCGATATCCGTATCCCAGAAAACGGAATCGAAACCGACTTTGCCGCCGTGCAGAGTATTGCCGTTATCGTTTGCCCCAAGACGATATTTTTTGCCGTTTAATTCAAACGCCGCACCCCCGATTCGATTGCCTACCCGCCCGATAAGGGCATTGAAATAACCGCCCGAGCCTTTGTATTCCGAAATATCGTTAAACCCGATGACGACATCTCTTTCCACGCCGTTTATATCAGATATAAACAGTCTATGTATTCTCCCGCCGTAATTGATGATCTGCGCCCTTACGCCGTTGCCGCGGCCAAGTTCATAACATTTGAATACATCTTTTCCCGTTTTCTTTTCTTCAATGAGTTTTACCATAATGATTTTTTAAAGCACCGTCGTACCGACCTTGCGGACTTTTAACGGCAATACTTTCTCCTTTCCGTAAATTTTTGACATTTTGTTTACAAACTCTTCCACACAGTCGTTTTGCAGAACGTTGAGCGTTGTCCCCGCAAATCCCCCGCCGTGAACGCGGTTTGCGCCGCCGTGCAGATACTTCTTTCCTATCGCGAGCGCGGTCGGGATCAGCTGTTCCGTATCCCCCTGCGGGAAACAATTCTGGAGATAAGTCTGGGAACTTACGCCCGAATCGCCGACGCATTTTAAAAAACTTTCGTAATCGCCGTCGGCAAGCGCTTGCGCCAGCGCGTATACGCGCTTATTTTCGTTGTAAAAATGTATCGCCCGCATGATCGCACGGCCGTTTACTTTTTCTTTCAGTCCGGGGAGGGCGGCGTAAAACTCGTCTTCGTCCACCTCGATCAGTCTTTCTTTTCCGAAATACGCGCTCACCGCGCCCATTTCGTCCGTGATGGAGGCGTATTCCCCCGTAAGAAGTTTATGGTCGCCGCCGGTATCGACAAGCACGAGCGTATATTCGTCGAGATCGCACTCGATATGTCTAGGCTCCACATCGCCCTTCTTTCTGAAATCGAGCAAAGTCAAGCCGCCGAACGCGATGGCGCTCTGATCGAGCAGTCCGCAGGGCTTGCCGAAATGCACGTTTTCCGCATACTGGGATATAAAGACCTTTTCCTTTTCGCTCACTTTCCCGTCGTTATAGAGGAAATTGAGAATTTCGCATATGAGTATCTCAAAGGAGGCCGAACTCGAAACGCCCGCGCCGCCCGCGACGTTGCTCGTGGTCAGGGCGGTAAATCCCCCCG
>ERZ506942.274-NODE-274-length-13950-cov-5.24613_pt1 | contig 13950 bp, 14 predicted proteins | sample MGYA00512900_ERZ506942 | MGnify/ENA metagenome assembly ERZ506942
AACGGTTTCAAAAACGATCTGAAACACACGCGCGGCGTGCTGTCCATGGCGCGTTCCCGCAATCCGAACAGCGCGGGCAGCCAGTTCTTCATCATGCATGCGGACAGCCCGCATCTCGACGGGCAGTACGCGGCTTTCGGCAAGGTGATCGAGGGCATGGACGTGGTCGACGAGATCGCTTCGGGCTACGTCGATTACGAAGACCGCCCGCAGGTTGAGCAGGTCATTTCGAAAATGAGCGTGGAAACGTTCGGACAGGACTATCCCGAACCGGAAATGCTGTAAAGGCGTGAATAGCGAGGGGACGCGCGTGCGCGTCCCGTTTTTTTTCGCGCGCAATTTAAAGGGCGCAGAAATTGACAAAGAGTTAAAAAGGGATTATAATAAAAATATTATGAATTGTAAACAAGTCGTTATTTCCAAGGACCGCCTGAAAGAAATGGACGTGAAACAACTGAATGCGCTGTCGGAGGAAATACGGCGGGAGATCATAGAAAACGCCTATGACAACGGAGGGCACCTCGCCTCCAACCTCGGCGTGGTGGAACTGACCGTCGCGCTCCATTACGTGTTCGATATCCCGGCGGATAAAATTATTTTCGACGTGGGGCATCAATGTTACACGCACAAGATCCTCACGGGGCGCGGGGAAAAGTTTTCCACGCTGCGCACCGAGGGCGGGCTTTCGGGCTTTCCCTGCCGCGAGGAAAGCGAGGCCGATCCCTTTTCCACCGGGCATGCGGGCACGGCGGTCGCAGCGGGGCTGGGCTATTGCTACGCGCGCGACAAGCTGGGCGAAAAATATAAGGTCATTTCCGTCGTGGGCGACGGGGCGCTGGTCAACGGACTGAGCGTGGAAGCGCTCATTTCTGCAAACGAAAAGCCGAAAAATTTCATCGTCGTTTTAAACGACAACGGCATGTCCATTTCCAAAAATACCAGCGGGCTGTACCGCATGCTCACCCGCATGACCACGGGCAGCGGGTACGAAAAGTTCAAGCGCGGCGTAAAAAAGGTTTTCGGCAATTCTTTCGTTACAAAGGGGATGGTCGCGTTCCGCGACTACGTAAAGCGCAATCTGAACAGGCACAATTATCTCGATTATATCGGGTTTAAATACGTGGGCGTCGTGGACGGCCACGACATGAAAGAACTCGTTTCCACTCTGCGGCGGCTGAAAGATACGGAAAAGCCTATATTGCTGCACGTCAACACGACCAAGGGCAAGGGTTACAAAAGTGCGGAGGAGCAGGCCGAACGCTTTCACGGCGTGTCCAAGAAGTTTGAAGACAGCGTGAACGCCTATTCCTCGGCGTTCGGGGAGGCGCTGACCGCCCTCGCGGATAAGGACGACAAGGTTTTCGCCGTTACGGCGGGTATGAAGGACGGCACGGGGCTGGCGGGTTTTGAAAAAGCGCATAAGGAAAGTTTTCTCGACGTGGGCATCTGCGAAGAATACGCGGTAACGCTCGCGGGCGGACTGGCGGCGGCGGGGCTCAAGCCCGTGGTCGCGGTGTATTCCACATTTTTGCAGCGTGCTTACGACGAAATTCTGCACGACGTGGCCTTGCAGAATCTGAACGTTACTTTTTGTCTCGACAGGGCGGGCGCCGTCGGCGCGGACGGCGTTACGCATCAGGGGCTTTACGATCTGAGTTACCTTTCCTCCATGCCGAACATGACGGTGCTCGCGCCCCGCAGCACGGAGGAACTCAAACGCATGCTGGCGTACGCGGCGGAAAAGCCCTCGCCCGTGGCAATCCGCTATCCCAACGGCGAGGAGGAATGTTCCCTGCCGTCGGACGGCGGCGTGGAAACGTGGGAAAAACTCACGCCCGACGGCGACGTAACCGTGCTCGCCGTGGGGCCGAGAATGGTGAACGCCGCGCTCAGAGCGGCGGAAAAGCGCAAAAAGGTATGCGTGGTGAACGCGCGGTGCGTTTGCCCGCTCGACGTCGCCATGCTGGAAAGCGTCGCGCGCCGTCCCGTGATCACGATGGAGGAAAACGTGCTGAGAGGCGGTTTCGGCAGCGGCGTTCTGGAATACTTCGCGCGCCGCGGCGGAAAATTCCGCGTAAAGAACCTTGCGTTCGAGGTCGGCGTGGTGAAACAGGCGAGCGTGAAACGCCAGCTCGAACAGGCGGGGCTGACTACGGAAAAACTGCTCCGGACGATAGAGGAAATTTTATAGACGGATGAAAAAGATCATTGCGCTCGGCGGCGGGGAACTGAAAGCGAAGACTACCCTTGCCGTCGACGAATACATAGCGGGCCTGGCGAAGGCGCGCGCAGGGGAAAAGCGGGCTTACGGGCTGTTTCTCGGCACGGCCAGCCACGATTCCCTGCCTTATTTCAATTCTTTCCGCAAAATATACACTTCGGTGTTCGACATCAAGGCGGACGTCGCCCTAACGGTGTACGGAGAGATGGACTTTAAGCATATCGAAGAGAAATTCCTCAAAGCCGACCTCATCTACGCGGGCGGCGGGGATACGCTGTTCATGCTTTCCAAGTGGCGGGAAAAGGGCCTGCTGCCGCTCATTAAGGACGCTTACGAACGGGGCGTGATTCTCGCGGGCGTTTCCGCGGGGGCGATCTGCTGGTTTTCGGACATGTACACGGACAGCGACATCATGAACGGCGGGGAGGAATACAGGCTGGAAAAGGGGCTGGGCTGGCTCGGCGGGCTGATGACGCCGCATTATAACGAGCGCAGAGAGGACTTCGTCAAGGCCTTTGCCGCCTCCTCGTTTGAAGAGGCCTATGCCGCGGAGGACAACTGCGCGCTCGAATTTACGGACGGAAAATTCGTCCGCGCGTTCGGCACGGGCGCGGGATACAGGCTGAAAAAGGCGGGCGGCGCCGTATCGGAGGAAAGATTATGAACGTCAACTATCTAAAAGAGCTGGAAAAGACGCTCGCAGCGCTGAAAAAGAGCGGGGAGAGAAAATCGCTGCTGCTGCACAGCTGCTGCGCGCCCTGTTCCACGCACGTCATCAAACTGCTGCGCGAGGCGTTCGACCTTACGGTATATTATTACAACCCGAACGTCTTTCCGACGGAGGAATACGAAAAGAGGCTGGGCGAACAGAGAAAACTCTGCGCGCTTTGGAATATAGAGCTGACGGAAGAAACGTACGATCCCGAAGAGTTTTATAAGATCGCCGCGGGGCGGGCGTCCGACCCGGAGGGCGGGCAGAGATGCCGTCTCTGCTGCGCGCTCCGTCTGGAAAAAACGGCGGAAAAAGCCGCGGCGCTGAAAAAGGATTATTTTGCCACCACGCTTTCCGTTTCCCCCCTCAAAAACGCGGCGGCGCTCAACGAAACGGGCGCGGAACTCGAAAAAAAATACGGCGTGAAATATCTTACCGCGGACTTTAAAAAGAGGGACGGGTACCTCGATTCCGTGCGCACGAGCAAAGAACTCGGCCTGTACCGCCAGCATTACTGCGGCTGCGAATATTCGTTGAACAAGACGGTGAAAGAAGAATAAAAAGCGCTCCGAAACTTTTGTTTCGGAGCGCTTTTGATTTTTTTGTCAGATTTCCCTGCCGCCGTCGTTGATGTAAAGTATGCCCAGCGTGTTGGCGCCGCAGTGGCTGGCGATCGTGCCGCCCGCTTTCGTTTCGTATATCTGTTCGAAACCCGCGTCGCGCATTGCCTTTTTCGCCGCTTCCGCCATGCCTTCGGTCGCCGTGGTGTATGTTACGAACCCCACGCTTTTGTCGGGGTTGTTGAATTCCGCCAGCGTGTCCGCGCAGTATTTTTCCACCACCTGCTCCATTTTGCCGCGGTATTTCTTGTCGGAAACCATCTTGCCGTCGTCGTTTTTCACGATGATGCGGGGGCGGATTTTCAGAAGGTTCGCGCCGAGCAGGGCAAGGGAGGAACACCTGCCGCCCTTGTAGAGGTAATCGAGCCGTTCCACCACGAAACTGACCTGCAGACGGGGCACGCGTTCGCTCACCGCTTCGTAGATTTTTTTTGCGTCGTACCCTTTGTCCGCGAGCTTTCTCGCGTAGATGGCGAGGAGGGCTATTCCCGTCGACAGCGACTTGCTGTCCACTACGTAGCAGTTTTTCACCTTTTTCGCCGCGTTGATCGCGTTGTTCGTGGAAGAGGTGATGCCGCTCGACAGGCTGATGTGCACCACGCCGTCGTAGTCCTTTTTCAGTTCCTCGAAATATTCCGTATAGCGGAATTCGTTGATGGCCGAAGTTTTGGGCAGCGTGCCCGTTTTATCGACGTAATCGAACATCTCCTGCGTGGTCAGTTCCCCGTCGTAAAAAGTCTTGTCGCCGAGCAGGATTTCATAAGGCAGGATATGCACGTCGTATTTTTCGAGCATTTCTTTCGTCATGTCGGAAGTGGATTCCGTCGATATCGCGATTTTCATAGCGTTTTCTCCCTTTTCGCATTCGTTGTTATCATTGTAACATAAATTTTTTCTCTTTACAAGAAAAATAAATAAATTCGATAATTTATCGAAAAAAATATTGCGCATTGCTTGCAAAGGTGCGGGTAAAAGTGTTATGATATTACGGAAGAACATAAGGAGCCTATTTATGGACAAGATAAACGGGATTATCAAAAGCGCGACGGTGGAGCTGGACGAGTTCGCCGCGCATGAAAACGAAATCGTTACGATCGAGGGATACGTGCACCGAATCCGCGAGATGACGGGCTTTTCCTTCGTCATCATCCGCACGAAGAGGGACGTGGTGCAATGCATCTACGCGCCCGAATTTTCCTCGTTCAGGTGGAACGACGGCATTGTGGAAAACTGTTCGGTGAAGGTTACGGGCAAAGTGGTCGCAAGCGCGGACGCGAAAGGCAACAAGCGCTACGAAATACAGATACACGACGTAAAGGTTCTTTCCTCGCCGAAAGAACAGATGCCCATCGTCATCAACAAAAAGCAGCTCGACAACGTGCCGCTCGACACCAACCTCGCCATGCGCCCCATCACGCTGAGGAATCCGAAAGAGCGCGCGATTTTCAAAATACAGGAAGGCATCGCCAGAGGTTTCCGCGAATTTCTGACGGCAAACGCCTTCACCGAGATCAGAACGCCGAAGATCGTGTTCGCGGGCGCGGAGGGCGGCGCGAACATCTTCAAGCTCGATTATTTCGGCAAAAAGGTGTATCTCACGCAGAGCCCGCAGTTCTATAAGCAGATGCTCGTGGGCGTTTACGAAAGGGTATTCGAGATCGGACCGGTGTTCCGCGCGGAGCATCATGACACCTCCCGCCATCTGAACGAATACATTTCCATGGACTTCGAAATGGGCTTTATCGACAGCTTTTACGACATCATGAACATGGAAACGGGCGCGCTCAAATATATTCTGGAACTGCTCAAAAGGGAGTATGCGAAGGAACTCGACCTGTTGCAGGTCAAGATGCCCGAGATCACGGAAATCCCCGTGATCCGCTTTAAGGACGCGAAAGACGTTATCGTCAACAAATATAAGAAAAAGATCACGGACTTCAACGATTTCGAACCGGAAGAAGAACAGCTGATGTGCGATTACGCGAAGAAAGAATTCGGCAGCGACTTCATTTTCGTCACGCATTATCCCTCCAAAAAACGCCCGTTCTACGCGATGGACGATCCCGAAGATCCCGAATATACGCTGAGTTTCGACCTCCTTTTCAGGGGTATGGAGATCACTACGGGCGGACAGAGAATACACGATTACGACATGCAGGTGGAAAAGATGAAATCCCGCGGCATGAAAGTGGAGGATTTCGAATCGTATCTGATGTTCCACAAATACGGCGCGCCGCCGCACGGCGGCCTGGGACTGGGGCTCGAAAGGCTCACGATGAACCTGCTCGGGTTCAAAAACGTACGCTACGCCGCCATGTTCCCGCGCGATATCAACAGAGTTACGCCTTGATACAAAAAATAAAAGGGCATGCCCTTTTTGCGGTATCAACCGCAAAAGCGGCGTTTTGAGCATACGACAGGGAGGAACATGAAAAAACTAACGGCAATCATTTTGGCCGCGGTCGCGCTCTTCGTGCTGACGGCCTGCGGTCAAAAGGTCAGCGTGACCTTTAACGGAAACGGGGGAGAGACTGTGGACGGCATGGAAAGCGTTACGATGGAACTCGAAGTTTCCCGTTACTCCTGCGGGGGAAACGGCGTGAACGAATTCGTTTCGCCGCTGTTCGTCCGCGAAGGTTATAAATTCGGCGGCTGGGATACGGACGTTTCCGAAATACATAGCGACTGCACGGTGGGCGCCGTATGGTTCAAGGCCGTGCTGGTGCATTTCGACGCGGGCGTTTCCACCGCGATGGCCTTCGATTCGATCTATCTTTACGCCGGCGATAAAATTCCCGTTCTGCCCCTGCCTAAGAGCACGCAGAGCGGCGGACTGGACGACTACGAATTTTTAGGCTGGTACCTGGGCGATAAGAAACTCGTCGCGGGGGAAGTGTTCGAAACGGAAGAAGAGGAAGTTACCATCGTCGCGAAGTGGCAGAGCAACTGGTCGGAAAACTATTGATGGATAAAGCGCTTTACGTAGTGTCGGGCGAAGCGGTGCTGCGCGCCTTCGGCGAGGAAAACGCCGTCCCTTTCAACGAGGCGATGTGCGAGGGAGATGCTTCGGCGGATATATTCGGCGGAGAATTCGTGTCTTTGCGCGTTAAGAGTTTGGAAACGACGGAGAAAGAATATAGAAACAGGGTGCTTTTGCCGCTGGAACCGTTTTTCGCTCTGCCGAAAAAGCTTCGTTTCGTATTCGGCGCGGATATGTTCTGCGCGGTCAATTTGCTGACGCTCGCCGCTTTTCTCGCAAAAAAAGGTTACCGCGGCGAAACCGCCGCATATATATTGAACGACGAAACCGACCTTGCGGGCGGATACTCCGTTTTTGAAAATATAACGGAAAACGCATGGTCGTGTTACGAAAAGCTGCTCCTTTCGGGACAGATGCCCGATAAACCGCCCGCCTTTTTCGGCAAGGAAAACGCGGCGCGGTATCTCGATTACAAAAACGGGGGAAAAATTGCGGCGTATATCGCGGCGCACCGCGGGGAGGACGGCCTGCTTGCCGGTCTGATGTCGCGTTTCGCGGACTACGGCCTGGGCGACAGACAGTATCTCAAATTGATAAAATAAAAAAACGGGCGGCGCCGCGTTTGCGGCGCCGCCTGTGATTTTAAAACAGGTTCGCGATCGACAGACTGTACGTCTTCGGGATCTGGTCGCACAGTTCTTTCAATACGTCCATTTTGGAAAGCGCGTCCTCGTACTTTTCAAAGGATATGAGCGAAAGCGTTTCCGCCAGCCAGAGTTCCATTTCGCGTATGTCGTTATGGGGAATGAATATGTGCAGGACTTCCTTTTTTTTGCGCCAGCATTCCTGCGCCGCCGCCACGTCCTGCTTGTTGGCCGTTTCTGCCTGCGTCTTTTCGTATAAGCTGTCCACAACGCAGGTAAATTCTTCAAACTGCCTGTTCACGAACGAGTGTTCGAAGACCGCGCCGCCCACGATGAGCGCCAGGCATATGGCGATCGATACAATGCTCTTTACCATTGCGCCTCCTCCGGCAGCGTTTCGTTGAAGATCTTATACGCCTCGCCGCGTTTCTGAAAATATATTCTGCCGCCGTTGTCCACCGTCATCACCGCGACTTCTTTCAGGGCGGAATTCTGCTTTTTTAAAAAATCGGTTACGAACGAAACGCCCAGCCCGGTATTTTCCGCCGCGCTCTTGTTGATCTTGCCGTCGCTGACGAGCAGCACCGCCAGCGCGGGGACGGAGGATTTCCTGTCCTGCTTTTCCAGCGCGGAAAGGTTTCCGTTGGCCTCGTAAATGGCGTAGTCGAGGTCGTCCAGCGAAAAATATCCCTGCGTGCGCATCGATTCGATCAGGTCGGAAACGCTCATGTCGTTCTTTTTCAGTTCCTTGAGGTCCACCCCGTCCTTGTTGATGACGACGCTCGGCTTGCCCGAAATGACTCTCTGCATGAACGAACCGCAGTTTTCCAGCAGGAAAATGAGCTGGTGCAGCAGGAAGAGCGCCAGAATGGCCACCACGCCGTAAATAAGCGGAATGGAGACGTCCGCCATCGGGATACACGCGAGGTCGGCAATGATAAGCGTTATGATAAATTCAAAGGGCTGCATCTCGCCGATCTGGCGCTTGCCCATCAGCCGCATTACGACCATCAGCGTCAAAAAAATGACCGCGGTGCGGATAAAGATGATAATCATATGATTATTATGCCGCAACGCGGAAAAAATATGTTGACTTATGGAGGAAAATCGTGTAATATAGTTCGTGCAGAGTAGCAAAAACGCGTTAAGTGTTGCAAAATGGGATGTTGTTTGCAAACGAAAGCCTGTCGGCTGCGGTGTTTTTGCGCGTCCGTTGCAAACGGCCGCTTACGGCGGCCTTTTTTTCGGACCTCTCCAAAAATTTTCGGGAGGTTTTTTATTATGCAGAAAGCTGAAACAGCTGCATGGAAAAGAGTTTTCTTTTCCGAACTGATCCTTTCAAAGTCCGCGGGACAGAGGATCGCCTACGTCGCGGTGGTCGCGGCGCTGTCCGTCGTTACGAACATGTTCTTGGAATTCAAGTTCTTCGACGTGCAGTTTTCCATCACCATCGTCGTTTCCGCCCTTGCGGGAATACTGCTCGGGCCGCTCAGCGGATTCGCCGCCTGTTACGTCGGGGATCTTGCCGGGTATCTCTACAACTCCTGGGGTATGATTTATATGCCTTGGGTGGGACTGTCCACGGGAATGCTCGCCTTTCTCGGCGGCCTTATCATGAACATAAGGCTTTCGTTCAAAGGCGCCGTGTACGTAAAACTCGCAATCGTGTGCTTCGTTTCGTTCTTTATATGTACGGTGGGCATCAACAGCACGGGCTTTTATTTCTACAATAAGGCGATGGGATTTTCCACCGCCGTCGTGGATTACGTGTCCGAAAAATTCGGCACGGGCGTGAGTTATTTCGGTTACGTCGCGTACCGCCTGTTCTTCAAAGGTCAGATCTGGAACAACGTGTTCAACTATGCGCTGCTCTTCGGGATAATCCCCGCGCTCAACGCGGTCAAACCGTTGAAAGTAGACATCAGGTGATCAGCGCCGCGCGGGCGAGGCCTTGCGCTTTTCGCGCTTTTTGAACTTGCGGAGGATCGGCAGTTTTTTCAGAACGGAAAGGTCGATAAGCCCGAACACCGCGTACAGAAGTACGTTGAACACGGTCATCACCCCGCCGATCACGATCAAGGTCAGCAAATTGCCTAAATAATCGATCAGGAGGTTTTCGAGCAGGAATCCCACTGCCGCGGACGGAATGAGAAAGGCTATGCCGAGTAAAACGAATTTGAGATAATTCGGTTTTACCCGGCTTTTTTTATTGATGAGCCTAAGGTTCATCACCGAAGTCGCGCCGTACACGACGGTAAAGCCCGCTATGAGCGAATACACGCCGATGAATTTCGGCAGGAACCAGATGCAGGCCAGCATGACCAGGGCGCTCACGATGTAATAAAGCAGCGTTTTTTTCTCTAAGCCCATGGAATTGAGCACCGAGGTCGAAAGCCCCGAAATCCCCATAAAGAGCATCAGAAACGCCGAATGCGCCAGATACACGCCGCTCTGCGCGTCGTGGTAGACGAGCACGCCGATCTCCTCGCCGAGCACGAGATAGAGCGGAATGAAGAGGCAGGAGGTGAATACGCTCAGTTTCACCGCCTTTTCGATGTTGGCTTTGAGGGAAACGGCGTCCCGCTTATAGTAATTTTCCGAAATTTCGGGTATCAGTACGAGCACGAAGGAGCCGAGCACGGTGGACGGAACAAAGAGGAGCGGCATCGCCATGCCGAACGCGCTGCCGAATAAAGAGAGCGCCTCCGTATTGGTCAGCCCTGCGGCTACGAGACGCAGCGGCAGAATGATGGAAACGAGCGAGGTAATGACCGAATTTGCCGTGCGCATCGCCGTGATGGGCAGTACCGAACCGAAGAGCGGCACGAGTTCCTTTTTGGGGTTGGCGAACCGTCCGCCCCTTAAAAAGAATACGGCCATGCCTGCGGCGAAGGAAAACACGTAGGAACCGAGCACGGCGAACGCCGCGCGTTTCGCGCCCTCGAAAACGCTCGTCGCGCCCGTGATGAGCACCACGCCGAGAATAATCATGACCACTTCTTCCAAAAGCTCTATAATGCTGTACGGAAGGAAGTCCTTGTTGCCCCAGAATACGCCGCGGAGCACGGAATAAACGCAGTTAAAGGTGAGCGCGGGCAGGACGATGAGAAATACCGCCATGCACCGTTCGTCGGTAAAGAGGAAGCCGAAGGCCCCGTGTCCGAGCAGGAAGACGAGCAGCAGCGGCAGGCTGATGATGACGGCGAGCAGCAGTCCCGCGGAAATCACGCTCCGTTCTTTCTGCGGCTGGCCGAGCGCCTTGTATTTCGTCATCAGCCGCGAGATCGTTACGGGAATGCCCGAGCACGAAACGGTGAGCAGGACGGCGAACACGGAAAGCGCGATCTGGTAAAGTCCCACGCCTTCCGAGCCGATGCTGCGCGACAGGAAAATTCTGTAAACAAATCCCAAAAATTTTTCGGCAACGGAAAATACGGTTACGATCGCCGCCGTCTTGTACAGCCTTCTGATAATAATCACCTCTTTATATCGCCGATAAAGTCCGACATTTTAACTTATTCTGTTTGTCCCTAAAATATACGGCCGCGCGGCGATTTGAAACCCCTTTCATACGCTTGCGGCCGCTTACGGGAACGCGCGGAAAGCTTTTTTATAGGGCGAATAACCGACGTCCGGCGATTAACGGGTGCTTAAAATCGTCGAATAACAGACGAAAGTATTTTAATAGACTGAAATAGCTGTAATAAATTTCATACCCTGCGAATATCATCAAGTATGGAAAGTTTTGTCGTGCGCGCGGGCGAGGGGGACGGCGTTCTGAGCCTCTGCCGCCGCTTTTCGGTTCCGATGGAAAGATTGATCGCGGAAAACCGCCTTACGGGGGAAATAGCCGAGGGCGAACTCGTTTATATTTCCCGTCCTTGCCGTTTCGTGCATATTGCCGAAGCGGGCGAAACCTACGCTTCGATCGCGGAAAGGTTTAAAAAAAGCGAGGAAAGCCTCCGCGCCCTCAACCGAGCGGAGTATGTTTTTTACGCGATGCCCGTCGTGATAGAGGAGTGATTGTACAAATTGCACAAAACGGTTGTGAAAAATGTCGAATTTTGCTTTTGTGCGGAAAAAAGATTGAAATAAAATTGAATGTAACGAAAAAATATGATAAAATATAAACCTAAGAGGCGGCATTTGCAGGGGCAAAAATCGCATTTTTATTTTTAAAGGAAAAGGGCGCGCCCTTTTTTTGCGGAAAATTTCCGCAAAACTTTAAGATAAAGGCTTTTTTGCCGATGCAAACTCCGCAAAAAATCGGAGGTTTATATGTCTAAGTTTGGTGAATTTCTGGACAAGAAGTTTCAGCTGACCGAAAAAGGCACCGACGTTAGAACGGAAGTTACCGCAGGTATCGTAACGTTCATGACCATGGTCTATATCCTCATGGTCAACGCGGGCATGTTTGGCGATTTGGGCAGCGGTTATTTCGGCGCGGTCTATATCGCTACCGCTATTTCCGCCGTCGTCGGCACGCTTTTGATCGGTTTGATGGCAAAACTGCCGCTTGCGCAGGCTTCGGGTATGGGATTGAACGCGTTCTTCGTGTATACCGTATGTTTCGGTATGAATTTCACGTACGCGAACGCCCTGCTCTTCGTTTTGATCGACGGCGTGGTCTTTATTCTTCTGACCGTTACGGGATTGAGAAAGGCGATCTTCAACGCCATTCCGGATGCCGTCAAAGTCGCGATCCCTGCAGGTATCGGCCTGTTCATCGCGTTCCTCGGCCTGCAGAATGCGGGGATCGTCGTCAACGATGATTCCACGCTTTTGAAACTCGTTTCCATGAACTTTATCGGCGACGCTACATGGGCCGGTTTCATGCCCATTCTGGTAACGCTTGCCGCACTGATCGCTACGGTCGCAATGTCGAAGAAAAATGTCAAAGGCGCTATTTTGTGGGCGCTTTTGGGCGGCGCGGTTTTGTATTATCTGCTCGGCCTTACGGTGAGCGGTTTCTACAATCCGGAAGCCATCACGTATATCAAGGACGAGGCGGGTGCCATCACGGGGTACACCTCCAACTACTTCCTCGGCTATGCCGCCACTACGGACGCAAACGGCGTTATCACCGGTTACGTGGCGAATACGCTGAACTGGAATCCGCTGTCTGCATTTAAAGATTTCGGCACGATGGCCGTCGGCAAAGTGTTTACCGAAGGTTTCAATTTCTCCGCGTTTTTAAATTCGGAGGGAGGAAGCGTGGCGTCGCTCGTTCTTCTTTTGATCACTACTTCTCTCGCGTTCTGCATGGTCGATATGTTCGATACGCTCGGCACGCTGTACGGCGCCTGCGCGAGAGGCAACCTGCTTGACGAGAACGGCGAAGTTCCCAACATCAATAGGGCCATGATGGCAGACGCCGTTGCGACCTGCGTCGGCGCAATCTGCGGTACCTCTACGGTTACGACGTTCGTCGAATCTTCGGCCGGTATCGGCGAAGGCGGAAGAACGGGGCTCGTTTCCATCGTCGTGGCGATCTGTTTCTTTGTGGCGATGTTCCTTTCGCCCATCGCGCAGCTCATTCCGTCTGCTGCGACGGCTGCCGCGCTCATTTATGTCGGCGTACTCATGATGAACTGCGTTACCAAGATCGATTGGCTCGATCCCGCGGCTGCTTTCCCCGCGTTCGTAACCATCGCGATGATGCCTTTTACCTACAATATATCCAACGGTATCGGGCTCGGCCTTATCGTATACGTGCTTGTTAAGCTCTGCACGGGTAAGATCAAGGAAATCAACATCACTACGGTCGTTATCGGCTTGTTGTTTACCGCGATGTTCTTCCTTACGCATTGATAATCAAAGAACTTATAAACGCCCCGCGGCATCTGCCGCAGGGCGTTTTTTTTATACGAAATCTTCTTTTTTCAGTTGGGCGCGCAGTTTTTCGAGCGCCTTTTTTTCTATCCGCGATATGTATGACCGGGAGATCTTTAAAAAACACGCTACCTCCCGCTGCGCATAGCACCGCCCGCCTTTCAGCCCGTACCGCAGGCAGATTACCTTGTATTCCCGCGGCGTAAGTATCTTTTCCATGTCCTTCAACAGCCTTTCGGCCTCGATTCTGCGTTCCGCGGCGGCGAAAACGCCGTCCTCGCTTTCAAACAGCAGGTCGATGAGGGATAACTCGTTGCCGTCCTTGTCGGTGCCCACGGCGTCGGTGAGGGATACGTCGTTGCGGAATTTCTTGTTCGACCGCAGCAGCATGAGTATTTCGTTTTCGATACAGCGCGCCGTATATGTGGCGAGATGCGAACCCTTGTCGGGTTCGTAAGTGTTCACCGCCTTGATCAGCCCGATGCTGCCCACCGATATGAGATCGTCGTTTTCCATGGTCCCCGCGTATTTTTTCGCAATGTGCACGACCAGCCTCAGATTATGATTGATGAGCTTTTCCTTTGCCGCCTCGTCGCCCTGTTTGGCGAGGAGCAGATATTTTTTTTCCTCTTCGGGGGGCAGGGGCTTGGGAAAGGAATTTTTTTCGCCGATCATGCCCGTGAAAAATACGATTTTGCCGATTATAAACCATAAAAAATCCAGAAACATATACACCGCCTCGGCGCGGAATGCGCCACGGTTCAGTTTATGCGCGAACGCCCGCCGATATTAACCGCGGCTTGTACGAAAAAATTTTTGCACCGGGGAACCGGCTTTTATTTTCGTTCTGCGGTTGACAAAGCGGGCGCGAGCATATATAATTTAGTAAACAAGACCTGCAAATAAAAGTCAAGGGAAAATAAGCAGAAAAAATAAGATTT
>ERZ506942.278-NODE-278-length-13890-cov-4.86296_pt1 | contig 13890 bp, 13 predicted proteins | sample MGYA00512900_ERZ506942 | MGnify/ENA metagenome assembly ERZ506942
GACCTTTCTGAAACGCGATTATTTTTCCTTCTTTGCGCTCATCATGATCGTCGCCACCGAGCTTTACGGGCTGATCGACTGTCTGATGCCCGCCCCCTATTACCTCATGCCGCTGCTCCTTCTGCTTATTTCGGCGGACAGGATCAAGGACGACAACAAGGAAAAGATCCCCTTGCGCAGTCAGTTGAAATAAATAAAAGCGGGCGCCGCGGCGCCCGCTTTTTTATATGTTCCAAAGTTCCTTCTTTCCCGTAGAAACGCCGTCCGCCCCCGCGGAAAGCGCGGCGAACACGTCCTTTTTCGTTTCAATCAGCCCGCCCGCTATGATCTTGGTGCGGGTTTTTTCGACAAAGCTCTTTACGGCTTTCGGCAGTATGCCGGGCATAAGTTCGGCATAATCGGGGCGCGTGGCGTCCACGATTTCGAGCGCGGTCGCCACCGACGCCGAATCGATAATGAAAAACCGCTGCACCGTGCCCAGTCCCAGTTCCTTAGCGAGGGCGATCATATGGTTTTTCGTGCTGATGATGCCGTCCGCGCCGCAGTTTTTCAGATATTCCAGCCCCTTTTTATCCTTGCCTATTCCTTCGGCCGTGTCTATGTGCACGTATATCTTTTTCACGCCCTTTCCGCGCGCGAGCGCGGGCAGGGTGAGCACGTCGGCTTTCAGCATGAATACCGCGGAAACGTTGGCTTTTACCGCCTCCGCAAACTCCCCGTCCGTCCGCACCGCGGCGATAACGGGATTGATCAGATCGAGCATGATTTCTCCGTTACATGCCGTGCGGCGCGGTGGCGATCACGTTCGTCCCCTCGCCGTCGGCGTTTTCTATGATTATATCACCGATCGCGGTATTTTTCAACACCTTTGCCGCCCGAATTTTTTCCATGACCGAAAAAATCTTCGTTTTTTTGACGGCGCGCTCGGTCTTTACGGGCACGCGGCCGTTTTCGGCGCGTACCGTGCTCGTTACAACGCGGCGGGGCTCGGTCGCCTCCGCCAGCGCGTATTCCCGCCCCTTCGGGCAGAAATTGCCGCTGACAGCGATTTCACCGTCTTTTATTTCCACTTTCAGATCGCACCCTCTCGGGCACTCTATACAGGTCAGTTCCATGATCAACCTCTCTTGTGAACGGAAATTTTCACGTATTCCGCTGCGGCGAGTTCCTCCGCCGAAAGCGTTACGCTTTCCATTTCGCCGGGAGCGACGGCGATTTTGTTGAATTTTTTTACTTTTGCGCCCGTATCTACGCACACTTCGGCGTTGCGGAATGCCGAACGCACCCTGAAATAAAGTTTCTGCGGCGCGCCCTTCGCGCGGTCGAGTTTCTGCGGCAGCACGTACGCCGTGTTTTCGCCGCTTTCCGTCGCGATATAATCTTTTTCGCGGCGGCCGTTGAGCACGTATCCCGCCGCGCTCCTGCCCGCGGTTTCGGCCTCTTCGGAAACGAAATCCACGAGATCGTGCACGTGCAAAACGTTGCCGCAGGCGAATATGCCCTCAGCCTCCGTTTCCCTGTCGCCGTCCACAGCCGCGCCTTTGGTGCGCGGATCGAGCGAGATGCCCGCGCGCTTGGTCAGTTCGTTTTCCGGAATAAGCCCCACGGAAAACAGCACGGTATCGCAGTCGAAATGCTTTTCCGTGCCGGCGAGCGGGCGCTTGTTTTCGTCCACCTTCGCCAGCGTAACCCCCGTAACGCGGTCTTTCCCCTCTATTTCGACCACGGTGTGTTCGAGATAGAGCGGTATGCCGAAGTCGTTCAGGCATTGCGCGATATTGCGTTTCAGTCCGCTCGAATAGGGCATGATCTCGCTTACGCACAGCACTTTCGCACCCTCGAGCGTCATGCGGCGCGCCATGATGAGCCCGATATCGCCCGAACCGAGAATGACCACCCTTTTGCCGGGCAGCCAGCCCTTCAAATTGACGTATTTCTGCGCGGTACCCGCGCTGAAAAGTCCCGCAGGCCGCGTACCCGCGATATTGAGCGCGCCTTTGCTCCGTTCGCGGCATCCCATGGCCAGGATCACGGCTTTGGCAAAAATGTCGAAAACGCCGTTTTTATTCATACACGTAACCCGTTTTTCCGCGCTCAGACCGATCACGAAAGTTCCCGTCAGCACCTCTATGCCGCGCTTTTGCACTTCGTCGATGAACTTATGCGCATATTCGGGACCTGTGAGGTTTTCCTTGAAACGCGTAAGACCGAACCCGTTGTGTATGCATTGTTTTAAAACGCCGCCCGTTTCCTCTTCCCGTTCCACTACGACGATATTTTTACAGCCCGCGTCATACGCCGCCACGGCGGCGGCCAGCCCCGCGGGGCCTCCTCCTATGATAACGATATCTCTTTTCATAATTCACCGCCGACTATTATAAAGGAATTTTTTCCGTTTTTTGTAACCTGCCCGGCTTTCAGTCCGTATTCTTTCATCAAAAGTTCGAGCTGCGCGGGCTGGCAGAACCCGCTTTGGCATCTGCCCATGCCCGCCCGCGTGCGCAGTTTTATGCCGTCGAGCGTCTTTGCGCGCGGCGCGCGGGTAAGCGCCTCTTCAATCTCGCCGAGCGTAACGCTCTCGCAGCGGCAGACGATCTGCCCGAAAGCGGGATTTGCGGCGATCACTTTGTTTTTTTCCTCCGCGGAAAGTATTTTGAACCAGCCGTAGCTTTTCCGCACGGGATTGAAGTCGGCTTTTCTCTCCGCGCCGAATTTCGCCGCCGTAAATTCCGCAATATATCTGCCGATCGCGGGCGAGGAGGTCAGCCCCGGCGATTCTATCCCCGCGGCGTTGAAGAGCCTCGGCCCGCCCTCTTCCAGCACGAAATCATGCCTGTCGCTGTATGCTCGCACGCCCGCGAAAGAGGTAATCGTTTCCCAAAGCGGGATATTTTCGCACATGATTTTCGCCTTGCCGATTATATCGTCGAAGCCCTCCCGGCGGATGGATACGTCGAAATCTTCCTCCTCCACCGAAGTGGGGCCGATAAGCGTGTTGCCGTCCGTAGTGGGCGTAACGAGCACGCCCTTGCCCGCTTTTGTCGGCACGGTGAATATCGTGCTGCCGACATAGCCCGACGTAGAGGAATCGAGCAGGATATATTCGCCTTTCCGCGCCCGCACCGCGAAGGAAACGTCGCCGAAAAGCCGCGCGATCTTTTCCGCGCCCGCGCCCGCGCAGTTGATCACGTACCGCGCTTCAACTTCCCGCCCGTCGGCGGCAAAAAGCCGCACGGCGTCGCCCGCTTCGGCGCGCACGACTTCGAAATCCGTCAAAAGCTCGGCGCCGTTGTCCATGGCGTTGCCCATCGCCGCGATGGTCAGCGTAAAGGGGCAGACAATTCCGCCCGTAGGCGCATAGAGGGCCGCGAAAACGCTGCGGGAAACGTTCGGTTCGAGTGCAAAAACTTCCTTTTTAGTGAGTATTTTAAGCCTCTTGACGCCGTTTTTTTCACCGCGCGCTTTCAGTTCTTCCAGCGTTTCGGCCTGCGCACGGTCGAACGCCAGCACCAAAGAACCGTTGTTTTTGTATTCCACGCCGAGTTCTTCGCATACTCTTTCCATCATCTCGCTGCCGAGTACGTTGAATTTCGCTTTAAGACTGCCCTCGGGGGCGTCGAACCCCGCGTGCACGATACCGCTGTTCGCCCTGCTCGCGCCCGCCGCGACGTCCTGCGCCGCCTCCAAAACGACGGTCTTCAGCCTGTACCGCGCGAGTTCGCGCGCCGTAAGCGCGCCGATACACCCCGCGCCGATAATCGCTACGTCATACATGATTTTATCTCCCGTTTCCCTTATTTTTTAATCTTCGTCGCACCGTTCGACGGAGATGATAAATTTGTTTTCCCTCAAAACCGTCGTGATATATTCGACGGAAAATTCCTTGTCCGTGGTGATCATGGCGTCGTAAACCAGTCTGTCGTTTTCACGAACGGCCGTAATGCGCGAAAATCTGTCCACGTCGAACAGGCGTTTCACCGCTTCGCTCTCGTCCGCGACTTCTTCGAACTTCACGCGCAGCTGCAGATATTTTTTCGTTCTGAACAGCCTGAACTTCAAATGCATGATGCACTGCACGGTGATGAGCAGCGCGGTGGAACCTACCGCGACGATATAAAGTCCGCTGCCCGCAGCCATGCCCACGCCCGCCGTGGCCCAGACGCCCGCCGCGGTCGTAAGCCCGTATACCGCCTGCCTGCGGTAGATGATCATACCCGCGCCGATAAAGCCTATGCCCGAAACGATCTGCGCCGCCACGCGGGAAGCGTCGTAATCGGGGATATCGGCAAAACCGTATTTGGACACAACCATCATCAAAGCGGCGCCCGCGCACACGATCGTGTGCGTTCTGATGCCCGCTTCTTTGAAGCGCATTTTCCGCTCGAAACCGATCATGAACCCCAGCATGAGCGACAAAACGATGCGCAGCAGGTAGATCAACTCTTCTCTCCAAAATTCCATATCCGAAAGACTCCCGAAACTTTAAAATAAAAAAACGCAAAAGCAAAACCGACCTCTTGTTTAAGAGGTTCCGATAAAGCTTCTCCGTTTCTCCGCTTAAAGTATATGTACGCAACGCTCCGTTAAGAACGCCACTTTTATTATAGTATAATACGAAAATTTTCGTTTGTCAATACAAAAACGAAAATTTTATGCAGATGCCGACGGCCCGTTATTCGTTTTCCGCCGTTTTATCCGTTTTTCCGTTCACAAACGCAACAGGTCGGATTTTTTGCGGCTAAATCAAAACGGTTATTTTAATTAACTTATATATATTATGCGACAATTATTTTATTTTATCTATTTACTTCGATAAATTTCGACAATTTACTTAGTTATTCGACGAAAGTCGATTTGAAAATTCCCGCTCAGCGCGCCTGTTCGGGCGTAAAAAAGCCGCGGCAAATATTTTGCCGCGGCTTTTTTGGTGGACCGCACGAGTACCGCCCTCGTGTCTTGAAAGTTTCCGCCCCGTTTTCTACATACTTATTTTGTCTTTATTCTCCGCCCCGACCTTTCGGCAAACAAACCGATCGGGGAATATGCCGCTGAAATCGAAACGCCTGCCGCGGCAGGAACAAGCGCTCCGTTCCCTATTCTGAATTTCATGCCCGACGCCGGCCGATAGGTAACCGACGGCGGACAACGCTTAATTAAGCAGCGTATGCCAATTCGTTGTTAGAATCTGCATTTAAATTTAAGTTTCCGTTTTTACGCAGACGAGCCTGCGGTATGCTTACGGCGGCTTCCGCTCCCAATCGAATCTTCTAGCGGCCCGCAACAGCGCCCTTTCGGCGCATATTATATTATACGCGGCAAAAAGGCATTTGTCAACTTTTTATTTTTTTATCATTCGCTTTACGTAACCTTCGGGAACGTCCATGCGCAGAGCGATCTGCCGCACGGAAGGCCCCTGCGCGGCGAAACGTCCGCATACCGCAGCCATGTTCTCGCCCACTTCCACGATATGTCCGTCGGGATCGTAAAAGCGCACCGCGCGCTGCCCCCAGCGGTGTTCCAGCACGGGGTGTACGTAATTCACGCCGAAAGCGGCGAGGCGTTCGGCAAAGGCGTCGAAGTCATCTTCTTCAAAATATACTTCCGCGGCGTTGTTGAAAAAACATATTTCTTCTTTACCGATAAAATCACGCCAGCTTTCAAGCGTCTGCAATGCGAGCCCGCCGCTGAGCGTTACGTTCGCGCCGAAGTCGGCGACGACGCGGAGCCCCAGAAGCTCCCGATAAAAACGTTTTGACCTTTCCATATCCGCCACGGCGAGCAGCGTGTTCTTATATTTCATGCTCTCGTCCTTATTTCACTTTATCCAGCTGAAAGGGCGTTATCTGGTAAACGTAATAGTTCAGCCAGTTGACGTAAAGGAGGTTCGCCGTACTCGCCCAGGACATATTGATCTTTCCGTTTTCGCCGAAATAATTGTCGGGCTTGGCGATATCCATACCCTTGGCCACGTCGCGTTCGTACTCGTACAAAAGCGTTTCGCGGTCGTATTCGGCATGTCCCGTGATGAAGAAAAAGCGGTTGTCCTTGGATTTGATGATCGCCGCGCCCGCCTCTTCGGAAGAGGCCAGCAGTTCGAGTTTGTCCGCGGCTTTCACCGCCGCCTCGTCAATCGTGGTATGGCGGGAATGAGGCATGCGGAATTCGTCGTCGAGCCCTTTCAGAAGAAGTTCGTATTCCACCAGCTTTTTATGCTTGTAAACGCCGAACAGCTTTTTGCCGAGCAGGCGCTTGCGCACGCCGTAATAATGATACAGCGCGGCCTGCGCGCCCCAGCAGATAAAGATCGTGCTGGTAACGTTTTTCCTTGCGAATTCGAATATTTCCTCGAGTTCGGGCCAGTATTTCACCTCCTCGAAATCGATGGTTTCCACGGGTGCGCCCGTAACGATCATGCCGTCGAATTTCCGCCCCTTTACCTCGCCGAACGGTTTGTAAAAGCGGTTGAGGTGTTCGAGCGGGGTGTTTTTTCCCGTGTACGTTTCCGTACTGACGAGCGTAACGTTGATCTGCAGCGGAGAATTGGACAAAAGCCGCATGAGCTGCGTTTCCGTAACGATCTTGGTCGGCATCAGATTGACGATCGCGATCTCTATCGGGCGGATATCCTGGCTCGCGGCGCGCGTTTCCGCCATGACGAAGATATTTTCCCCCGCGAGCGTTTTGAACGCAGGTATATCTTTGGGAATGATTATCGGCATACGTCCCCCCTTATTTTACGGATTTAAGGGCTTGGTCTATATCCGCTATCAAATCTTCCGCGTCCTCCAGCCCGCATGAAAAGCGCACGAGATCGGGCGTGATGCCCGCCGCGACCAGTTCTTCGTCCGTCATCTGGCGGTGCGTGGCGCTCGCGGGGTGCAGACAGCAGGTGCGCGCGTCCGCAACGTGCGTGGCTATGGCGGCGATCTTCAGGTTCTTCATGAACGTTTCCGCAGCTTTTCTGCCGCCCTTCACGCCGAAACTCACCACGCCGCAGCTGCCGTCGGGCAGGTATTTTTCCGCCAGCGCGTGGTATTTATCGCCCTTAAGTCCGCAGTAGCGCACCCAGGATATCTTCGGATGTCTGCTGACGAATTCCGCCACCTTCTGCCCGTTTTCGCAATGTTTTTTCATTCTCACGTGCAGGCTTTCCAGACCTAAATTGAGCAAAAACGCGTTCTGAGGCGCCTGAATGGAGCCGAAATCGCGCATGAGCTGCGCCGTCGCCTTGGTGATGAACGCACCGCCCAGCCCGAATTTTTCCACGTAGGTTATGCCGTGATAACTGTCGTCCGGCGTGCAGAGCCCGGGGAATTTGTCGGCGTATTTCTTCCAGTCGAATTTACCGCTGTCCACGATACAGCCGCCCACCGCGGCGCCGTGACCGTCGAGATACTTGGTGGTGGAATGCGTTACGATATCCGCGCCCCATTCGATCGGGCGGCAGTTGACGGGAGTGGCAAAGGTGTTGTCTATGATGAGAGGCACGCCGTGCCTGTGCGCCGCGGCGGCGAACAGCTCTATGTCCAGCACGGAGAGCGCGGGATTCGCAATGGTTTCGCCGAACACCGCTTTCGTGTTGGGACGGAAGGCCTTTTCCAGTTCTTCCGCAGTCGCGTCGGGCGAAACGAAGGTGAATTCTATTCCCATTTTCTTCATGGTAACGGCAAAGAGGTTGTAGGTGCCGCCGTAAATTTCCGCGCTCGCCACCACGTGGTCGCCGCAGTTCGCTATATTGAAGATGCTGTAAAAATTCGCCGCCTGCCCCGAAGAGGTGAGCATGGCCGCGCTGCCGCCTTCGAGCTGACAGATCTTTGCCGCCACGTAGTCGTTGGTGGGGTTCTGCAGGCGGGTGTAGAAATACCCGCTCGCCTCGAGGTCGAACAGCTTGCCCATATCCTCGCTGGTATTATATTTGAAAGTCGTGCTCTGAATGATGGGGACCTGTCTCGGTTCCCCGTTTCCGGGCTGATAGCCGCCCTGTACGCAAATCGTATCTCTTTTCATTATCTGTACTCCTTGATCTCCCTTTCGGCTTTTCTCGAAAGGTCTTTTTCTTTTAAAGTCTGTTTTTTGTCGTAAGTGTGCTTGCCTCGGCAAAGACCGATCTCCACCTTGACGAGCGCTTCCTTGAAATACATTTTCAGCGGGATAAGCGCGTACCCCTTTTGGTTGACCTTACCCGCGATGCGCGCGATCTCGCGCTTTTTCAAAAGCAGTTTTCTGTCCCGCTTTTCCTCGCGGGAATTGAATTTCCCCGCGCCGCCGAACACCGCAATGTGCGCGTTTTTCATAAACACTTCGCCGTTCGCAACCAGACAGAAGCTGTCTTTTAAATTGACCTTGCCGCCGCGTATCGATTTTACTTCCGCGCCTTCGAGCACAATGCCGCACTCGTAAGTTTCGTCGATAAAGTAATCGTGCGGGGCGATCTTGTTGACCGCAATCGTTTTTATATTCATAATTTCATTATACTTGATTTTCCCCGCCCGCGCAATCGTTTACAAGGGAAAATTCCGCCTTTCTGTTCATCATGTTCACGCCGTCCACGCGGATTTTCACGCTTTGGCCCAGCCTGTAAGAGGCGCGCTTGTTTTTGAGCGCATAGTTCTTTTCGTCGAATTCGTACCAGCCGCCTTTGAGCGTTTCTATGCGCACCAGCCCTTCCGCCGTGTTTTCGAGTTCGACGAACAGACCGAAATTCGTAACGCCCGAAATCACGCCGTCGAATTCCTCGCCCACGTGTCCGGCAAGGTAGGACACTTTGTAAAAATCGTCCACCGCGCGTTCGGCCTCCTGCGCCTTAATTTCCTTTGCGGAGGACTGCGCCGCAGCCTCGCCCACGGCATCGCCGTACGCCTTTTTCGCCGCGGACACGCCCTTTTGCAGGCACGTGCGCAGGATTCTGTGCACCACGAGGTCGGGATAACGGCGGATCGGCGAGGTGAAGTGGCAGTAATGCCTGCTCGCAAGGCCGAAGTGCCCGATATCCGCGGGCGCGTATTTCGCCTTCTGCATGGTGCGCAGCATGACCGAATTGACCACGGGATAATACGGCTTTCCTTTCAGCGCGGCGAGAATATCGGAAAAGTCCTTGCCCGTAACGCTTTCCCTGCGTTCGATCGTAACGCCGAGCCCCTCCAGAAAGTCGTAAAACGCGGCGAGCTTGCCCGCCTCGGGGCGTTCGTGCACGCGGTACACGCAGGGCGCTTTCGCACCGAACAGATGTTCCGCCACCGTTTCGTTCGCCAGAATCATGAATTCTTCTATCAGCTTGTGCGCCGTGTCGCGGGGGCGTTTTTTCAACTCTATTTCGCCGCCGTTTATCTCGATCTGCGTTTCGGGCAGTTCGAAATCGACGCTGCCGCGCGCGGCGCGCTTTGCCGCCAAAATTTTATAAAGCGACTCCATGTCGCGGAGCATATTTTTCAGCCGGGCGTACTTTGCGGACAGAGCCCTGTCGCCGTCCAGAATTTTCTGCACGTTCGTGTAGGTCATTCTCGCGGCGCTCCTTATCACGCTTTCGCATATCTCATGGGAAACGACGGCGCCGTTTTCGTCCACGAGCATGATGCACGACAGCGTGAGCCTGTCCTCGCCCTCGACGAGAGAACACGCGCCGTTCGACAGGCTTTCGGGCAGCATGGGCACCACTTTTTCGGGAAAATATACGCTGGTGGCGCGTTCAAACGCCTCTTTATCCACCGCAGCGCCCTCTTTCACGTAGTGCGAAACGTCCGCGATATGCACGCCCAGCTTATACATTCGATCGTCCTTTGCGATGGAAATGGCGTCGTCGAAATCGCGCGCGTCCTCGCCGTCGATGGTAATGACGAGTTCTCCCGTCAGATCTTTCCGCCTCGTCTTCTCCGCGGAAATATCTTCCGACGCGACTTTTTTCGCAGCCGTTTTCACCGCCTTGGAAAATTCGCCGGCCACGCCGAACGCGTACATGATGCTTTTGAGTTCGGCATTCCTGTCGAACTGCCGCCCGAACACCTCCGCGATCTCGCCTTTCGGGTTGCCGCGGCGGGGATATTCGGTTATTTTCACGGCAACTTTATCGCCGCTTTCCGCGCCCTTGCTCGCCCCCTGCGGAATAAAGATATCCGCAAAAAACCTGCGCTCGTCCGGCGTAACGAAACCGCCGCAGCGATTATTTACGAACGTGCCGGAAAGCAGAGCGTTCCCGCGGGCGAGGATTTTTACGACCTCCGCCTGCCGTGAATGTCCGCGCGAATGGATCTCGCGGGCAAGCACCCTGTCGCCGTGAAAGGCGCCGTGCAGATCCTCCGCGGCGATATAATAATCTCCGTCCTCGTTCAAAAGAAAGGCGTAGCCGCGTTCGCTGCCCTGCAGACCGCCCTCGACAAAGGTTTCAGTCCTGCCGTGCGCGGCGGGCGCGGGCGGCGCATATTTCAGGCGGGATTTCCGCCCGTTTCCGGCGACGCGCGGCGCCTTGCGGCCTTTTTTCCGTTTATCCGCACGGCAGGAACGCGCCCCGCCGTCAGCCGAAACTCTCTTGCGCGCGGTTTGTTTTTTTTCTTTCATTTCTTACCTCTGCTTATAAAAAAAGGCTGTTTCCGCATCGGGAAACAGCCGCAAAAACTTTCAAATCAAAACAATGACAGGATACAGAAAGCCACCGCGAGAACGCATAAAATAATGCCGCTGACAATTGTCATTTTTCTCAGCTTGCTTTCGTTGGTCTTGCCCTTGTTCTTACTCAAAAAGGTTTCCGTCGTGCCGCCGAGAGCGCCCACGCCGGAAGAATTGCTCGGCTGAAACAATACGACGCAAATGATAAAAAGTGCGCATAAGATCATGATAACGATCATGATCGTCTTGATGATCGGAAAAGCTCCGAAAATACCGCCGATATTATCCTCGGCAAGCAGCATATTCAACATTCGTCCGTTCATATTTTTCTCCGAATACTTTTATTTTTATTCCCGCCGCAGGAAAAACTGCCTTGCGACATGTCCTATTCTAACACACTCGGCGCTATTTTTCAAGCGATTTTAACAAGATTTTTTACAAACAGGCCATTTTATCTGACAAGAAGGCTTTTTCCCGTCATTTCCGCGGGCACGGGTACGTTCATCACGTCGAGAAGCGTGGGCGCAATGTCCGCGAGAACGCCGCCGTCTTTAAGCGTTTTTCCCTTCAACTTTTCGCTCACGACGATAAACGGCACCTTGTTGGTGGAATGCGCGGTAAAGGGAGAACCGTCCTCCGCGAGCATTTTATCCGCATTGCCGTGGTCGGCGGTAACGAGCGCCGAACCGCCTTTTTCAAGCACTTTGTCCACGATCTTCTTTACGCAGTTATCCACCGTTTCCACGGCTTTGACCGCGGCGGGGATCACGCCCGTGTGCCCCACCATGTCGCAGTTTGCGAAATTCAGAATGATCACGTCGTAAATATCTTTGTCTATTTCTTCGAGCACCTTGTCGGTAACGAGGTTTGCGCTCATTTCCGGCTGTAAATCGTAGGTCGCGACTTTGGGCGAAGGAATGAGGTCGCGGTCCTCGTTCTTGTTGGGGGCCTCCACGCCGCCGTTGAAAAAGAACGTTACGTGCGCGTATTTTTCCGTTTCCGCAATTCTCAGCTGGCGCATGCCGAGCTTGGCGATATATTCGCCCAGCGTATTATCGAGCGACTGCGGCTTGAACGCCACGCGCACGTTGGAAAACGAAGCGTCGTACTGCGTAAAGCACACGTAAACGGGGTTGAGAAAGCCCGTCTTTCTCTCAAATCCGACGAAATTCTCTTCGGTCATCGCACGGGTGATCTGCCGCGCCCTGTCGGGACGGAAATTAAAGAATATGACGGAATCGCCCTTTTCGATCAACCCCACGGGTTTGCCGTTTTCCACGACGTTCGCGGGGATCATGAATTCGTCCGTAACGCCGTTTTTATACGAATTTTCGATATACGCGGCGGGGTCTTCCGTATGTTCGCCGCAGCCAAGGGTGAACATATCGTACGCCTTTTCCACTCTGTCCCAGCGGTTGTCGCGGTCCATCACGTAGTATCTGCCGCCCACCGAAGCGATCTTGCCTACGCCGATCTTGCCGATCTCAGCCTGCAAATCCCGCACGAAACCCGCGCCCGACGTCGGGGAAACGTCCCTGCCGTCCAAAAAGCAATGGACGTAAACTTCTTTCAGTCCCTTTTTCGCCGCCATTTCCAAAAGCGCGTATAAATGCGTGATGTGCGAATGTACGCCGCCCGTGGAAAGCAGACCGTAAAGATGCAGTTTTTTACCGTTTTTCTTCGCGCCGTCCATGGCGAAATTCAGTTCTTCGTTTTTAAAAAACGCGCCGTCCTGAATGTCCTTTGTGATCCTCGTAAGTTCCTGGTAGACGATGCGCCCCGCCCCCATGTTGAGGTGGCCGACTTCGCTGTTGCCCATCTGCCCGTCCGGGAGGCCGACCGAAAGCCCGCTCGCCCCCAAAAGCGTGGAAGGATATTCCTTCATCAGCGCCTTGACGTTGGGACTGCCCTCCATTTCGATGGCGTTGCCCTTTTTCTCTTCGCTGATGCCGTAACCGTCCATAATAATGATCATATTTGGTTTATTCATGCTCTGTTCTCCGAAATGCTTTTATTTTTTCCACGCTTTATTGTAAACCATTTCGGGCGGAAAAGCAAGTATTTGCGCCGCGCAACAGACCGCCGAGGCGAAATTTTCTAAACGGGCCGCCACTTTGCATATAAATATATCTGATGATACGGCATTTTCTCCCCAGCCTGCCAGAACGCGGGAAAAGGCATGCGGTCGGACGAAAAATCCCATTTTTCCCGCCCTCTTTCGTCCTTATACCAGCCCTCGAACGCGTAACCGTCGAGCACGGGGTCTTCGGGCACGAAACGGATCAGACCGCCGTACGCCTCGCCGCTTACCCAGAGCACGTCCTCCCCGCTGTGCGTGATGTTGGCGGAAAAAACCACGTTCGCCCTTGCAAGGCCTTGCATATCCGTGTTTTCCCGATGACTGTAAAACGAATAGAATTCGTCGCAGATATAAATCTTCACGTCGGAAGAAAAGCAGCCTATCGTGTTTTCGGGATTGGCGGCATAAACCGATCTTAGACGGGGAAAACCGTCCGTTCGCATATTGATGACGACGTCGGGAAGATACAGCGTTTCCAGTTCGTCGCTCGCAAAACGATTTTCGCGGTTGCGCCGCGCTCTGTCCAGAATTTGCGTAACGCGCACGCCCCGCACCGAAGCGGGAACGACGAGCGTGTTTTTCCGCTTTCCCGCTTCGCTCAGGCCCGCGATCTGCACGAATTCTTTGTCGTCGGGCATCTGGCAGACGAAATCGCCGTAGACGAATTCGTTTTTCCAGAATTGATTGAACGAACACGCCTTGGAATAAGTGCCGCAGAGAACGAACGCGAGCAGCGACAGGAACAGCGCACTCCAAAATATCACGATCGTGCGGATAACGCGTTTTTCCCGCTTTGCGGCCTCCGCAATTTTTCTCGAAACGACGCCGGACGGCGTCAATGTTACGGGTTCTTTCATGTAATCGGCGCCGTTTTTCCCTTTCAGCAGCTCGGCCTTTTTATATTCCGCGCGTTCTTTTCTCCGCTTTTTCAAATCATAAACAACTATTGCCGTTAAAATTATCAAAAGTAAAGCGCTATACCACATAAACGCCCCCTCCTTTTCCTTTTATTGATACAACGAAATCAACGGCGCGTTTGTCCCGCAAATTTTCAATTTTTTTTCTTATTCCGCACAAAAAAACGCGCAGGTTTTCCGCGCGCTATCCTTTTTCGGCCCGATCGACCAAATTCGGCCCCGCTTTATATCAAATACGGCGAAAACCGCCGTACAAAGACACTTGTTTTTATAAAAAATGCCGCCGCGCATTTG
>ERZ506942.288-NODE-288-length-13459-cov-4.65794_pt1 | contig 13459 bp, 5 predicted proteins | sample MGYA00512900_ERZ506942 | MGnify/ENA metagenome assembly ERZ506942
TTTTTCCTGCTGAACGCATATTAACTTACTCCGAAAAAGTCCAGCCGTACCTGGCGATAATGTCGTTGACGCAGGCGTCTATCTTAGCGTTCAGCGCAGAGATGACGGCCTGCGCGTCGCCCGTCTTAACCCCGTCGGAATCTTCGTAAAAATCGCCCATCGCCAGCTGATAATAGTTGTTGAAATCCGTCCCCAGCTGATCGGGAATGAAACACGCGCTCCACATAACGGCGTTCTCGTCCGCGCTGTCCTCGATATACTGTTCCTTGATTTCGGAAAACAGTTCCACGTTGCTTTTCGTAACGTCGAGGGGCAGGGCGTAGCCGAGATCGTTCACCAGCCGCGCGTTGTTTTCGGAGGCCGTGAGATACATGAGGAAATCCACGCACGCGTCCACGGCCGCCTGCCCCTTGGCAATCGCGCTGTTCGTTACCCAGTAGGCGCTGCTCAGCCCCGCGCTGCCGCGCACCACCGTGTATCCGCCGTATTCGGAAACGGCGTTATCGAGCACGGGATACCCCGTGATCTCCACGTTAAATCTGGCGTTGGAAGCGAGCGTATTCATGGTGTTGCCCACGGCGTCCGTAACGGCGAGGTTTCCCTTTGCGAATTTATACAACACGTCGTACGCGAGATAATTTTTCGGATAATACTGCGATTTTTCGCCCAACAGCCGCAGGTATTCCCCGAAATGCTCGTCCCCGAGCGACCATTCGCCCGCCTTGTACGCCGCGATCAGTTCATAGGTGGAAACGGTACCCGAATGATCCGCGTCCCATTCCCTGATTTTATCGCCGTAAACGGACGTTCCGATATAACTTTCGTGCCAGAGCCCGCTCGGAAGGTAGATGTCTGCGGAAATCTTCCCCTGTTCCTTCGCCTTTTTCAGGGTTTCCAGGCATTCGAGAAATTCCGAATACGTTTCGGGCGCCTCACTCACGCCGGCTACGTTCAGAATATCCATGTTGTATATCATGCCGACGGCGATATTATCGAGGCATACGTAATAATTTTTATCGTCCGACGCGCGGGTGTACGCAATGGCGCTGTCGCCGTAAATATCCCGCCAACGCTCGTTCCCCTCTTCGTAAGGATTGGGCTTATCGAGATATTCGTTCAGTTCCACGTACCAGCCGTTTCCGATATCGTCGTTGACCACCGTTCCCACCTGCATGAGCGTGTCGGGCGCGGTCGTCGCGCTCAGCATGCTCGTGATCGCGCTTCTGTTTCCGTTGAGCGAAGATTTATTGATAACCACTTCGAACTCGTCGTTATTTCTGTTCCACTCTTTCGCAAGCGTTTCCAAAGTGTCGTATTTGCTCGTCGTGGTATAATTCCCCGATCCTCCGCCGCCGTCGAAATAAAGCTTTGTCTTTTTCGACGAACCGCCGCAGCCGCTCATAAGGGCGGCAGATATCAGCGTAAAGGAAACGAATGCGCACAGTAATCTTGTTTTTACTTTCATTTGCGACCTCTTTCAGAATTTATTTTACCGTCCGCAGGCGGACAATAATATAAACTAAGTTTCTTAATTATTAAAACTAAGTTTTATAATTATAGAAAAACAAAAATTTTAATGTAGTATCAAAATTATAACGGATAAAATCGAGTCTGTCAAGGGGTATTTTAAAAAAAGTTACAAAAAAAGTTGAAAAATTTCTCTCTCCCCTGCAAACAAACAGGGCGTTCATTCGGAACGCCCTGCGTTTTCACTATAAAAACAGCTTATACCGCGCATAGATCTTTCCGTCCGCCGACGCGCGCGAATGAACTTTACACGCGTTTTTTCCCTGTAAAGAATAATGCGGTTACAGAAAGCAAAATCACAAAAGCAGTAAGTCCTTCGGCCGCGCCGACGCTGCCTTTGCAGCCGGAATTTTTATCCGTGCCGCCCGTTTCCGCCGCTTTTTTCTCTAGTACCGTGATCGTGAACAATTCGGATTCGGCTCCGTCCGCGACCGCTTTGATCTTAATTACGCCGGCCGCGGCAGCGGTAAACGTTCCGTCGGCAGAAACCGTCCCTTCACCCTCCGCAATATACCAATCCACAGCGGTAAGCGACGCGTTGCCGGGCGTAACCGTTGCCGATAGTTTTAAGGTATCGCCTACCTCTATCTGCGTCTTTTCGGCGGAAATCGTTACGGTTTTCACGGGGATTATTATTTTCACGACGATAACTTCGCTCGTAATGCCGTTTAGTTTTACGCGGATTTTCACCTCCCGCATCCCCGAAGCGTCGTACCCTGCCTTTACTTTCACCACGCCGCTTTCCACCGTTACGTATTCGCCGCCCTGTTCGATCTCATATTCGGAAGCGGAGAGCTCTTCTGCCGTAAATACGACGGCCGTACCCGGGGCATTGGAAAATTCTTTGTACATTTGCAAAGTAAGCCCGTTTTCGTCCCCTGCGCGTACGCTCATGCCTTCTTCTCCGTAAATACGGACGATCTCAGGCGCCACGGGCGCGCCCTCGGCCGCGTATAAAGACACGCCTGCGAGGAAAGGCGAGTAACTGTTGTAAAATAAAACGATATCCCCGTAATCTTCTTCGAACGTTACGCCGGATGCCCCCGCGTACTCATAGCTGCCGCCGTTATTCGTTTCCCGCTTGGAAATTTGCCCCAGCAGATCGATGCGGATATACTTCATTCCTGCGGCGAGCGGCTCGACGTTGAAAAGATTGAGTTTCGTATAGGCGCCGCTTTCCAGCGAACCGACGTCGAGCGAAGCGGTAAAGTCGGTCTTTACGTAAGTCCAGCTGCCGCTGTTTCCCGTTTCGGAAACGTAAATGTTCACAAGCCCGATGAAATCGTTTTTATTCGCCTCCGTCATGGCCTTGTTGCCCGCGTCGTAGACGATCGCCGAAACGGAAAAACTGTTTATGTCCGTATTTACATGATAGACGACGCTCGGCACGTCGTATTTCGCTTTATCCGTTCTCCTGCTGCCCGCACCGAGCGCCGCATACTGCGGATCGGACACCATTTCGGGGAAAAATCTGCGGATAAAACCTTTTTCCGTGCCGAACATGGATACGTCGCTCAGTTCCTTGTCGATTTTATCTAAATCCGCGCACGGATCGTTGAAAATTATTTCCTTGTATTTTACGGTAAATTGCACCGCGCCGCTTACGATATAAGTTCCGTCCGATTTCATAACGCGGGCGACGACATAAAATTCCTTTTCGGCGAAATCGTCCGCGAGGAACATGGTATCGCCCTCGAAGAGAACTCCTTCCGCTTTCCGCGTCAGTTCCCCGTCGAGATATGCAGCGTATTCGACCTGCGTGTTGATCGCGCCTGCGGGAAGCACCGAAGAAACGAGATAGATAGTTTCACCCGCCGTAAACGAAACCGCGCTCGGAACGAACGACACGCTTTCCGCGTCGGGACGGCGCCTGATCGTAACCTTTTCGGCCGCGCTCGCCTTATCCCCGCTTCTCGCCACGACGTAAATTTCTATATCCTCCAGCCCGTCGTAATCCGAAGTGAGAATATTTCCGTCGAACCGGGCGAATTCCGAAGGTTTCGACAAATTTTCGTCGTCGTAGGCTTCGAAATACACGATCGCCCCCGCGGGATCGGTTTCCGCCGAAAACGCAAGGCTTCCGCCCGAAATCAGTTCGCGGCCTTCGCTCGTGATCGTTACGGATGCGATCACAGGCGTTTCCGACGTTTTTTCGTAAAGATAAACCTCGCGGATACAAACGTGCCAGGACGACTTCGGCGCGTCGAGCAGCAACTTCACGTACCGCGCTTCCGCAGAAATATTTTCGCTCACCGCTTTAACAAGCCCCCAATCTCCGCTGACGGCGGATTCTCTGCTCACTTCATAACCGATTTCGGCAAAGGGCCCGTTTTTGCTTTCGCCCGCGAAAATGCGGATATTATAAAAATCGCGCGCCTCGTTGAATATCCAGGCGTCATAACCTCCCTGTACGTTCAAAATCAACTCTACCCTGCCGACGGGCTGCCCCGCGTCGTATATGACCGCGCCGGGATTGGAATCGGTGCGGGTGATGCCGCGGGGGTCGTTTTTCAGATTGGAATCAAACGAAACCGCTTCAAGCAGATCCGTACACGGATCGTGAAAAACAGGTTCTTCAACGGGATCCCCGCCGGTTCTGCCGTAAGCCGTCGCTTTGGAAAGCTGCGGCCACCAAAAACCGTCGCTCGTAGTGATTGCCACTTTGAAATACCTGTTTCCCTCGGAAATGTTTTCCGCAGTCAAAACGATAAATTTTCCGATATTGCCGTCTCCGTCCTGTGCGTCCGACGCATCCGCGGCATACGTATAGGGCGCCGCGGTAAAATCTCTGCCGTCCCCGGAAACAAAAACTTCCACATTGATATTTTTTGCCGCCAGACCGTAGGTAAATCCGTCGTATCCGTCCGTATGCCAAACGCGCAGTTCTATTTCCCCGATGTCTTTTTCCGCCTGGAAGACGATATACGCCTGCGAAGCGTTGCTTACTTTATACCCGTGCGCATCTACCCATAAATTGGGATCCCTTTCAAAAATATTGGCCGAATCGACGTTTTTGCAATCGTCGGAAAACAACAATTCCCGCTCGGCTGACGGTTCCTGCGCAAAAGCGGAAAACCCCGCGCCGACGCCGCACGACAAAATTATGCATGCGAGCAAAGCGACAATCAACTTTCTTTTCATGCTTTCTTTCCTCCCTTTATTTTTTTCACGGCGAAAAACGCCGCCGCCCCTATAACGATCGCCGCCGCGGGGATCGTTATTCCGAGGATCAGACCTAAATTGCCGTCTTTTTCACTATTCCCGCCTTCCGACGGAACGGCGGCCTTCGCCGTCAGGTCGAGCGCGGCCGTCTGCTCTTGTCCCGCGCCGTCCTTTGCGCTCACTTCTATCGTGCAGGCGCCGCCGATCACAAAGGATGCCGAATCGAGTTCGGTTCTCTTGCCTCCCTCTATCAAGATAACTTTTACCTCCAAATCCTTAGCGAATGTCAGATCGTCATAGGCCGCGATATGCAGCGTCACCCTGTCCCCGACGGTATATTCCGCCTTATCCGTGCCGATCACGATCTGCGGTTTGCCGTCCGCGGCAGTTTCCGTCGAAAATAAAGCTACGGCGGAAAGCATAACGCTGCGGCCCCGGTCGGCGGCCATGCCGCTGCCGCCGTCCGCCGCCTGTTCACGCCATGCGGCGGTAAAATTCACCCGCAGTTTTTCGCTGCCCTGCGGCAGTACGAACGCATAACTTTCTTCCGTATAATTTCCGAAAACGTCCACCGAAACGACTTCCGCGCCCACGGCCTGCCAAGCCCCGTTTCTGAATACTTCCGCGCCTATGGATGGCGTAAGTTCGTCGGGCAGTTCTATCTTCGGAAATACCGCGTTTTCCCCGCTGAGCGGGCGATACGAACCGCTGCCCGCAGAATATCTGTACCACACGCCGCCGGACTGCGCATATTTGAATCCGTCGCCGCCGATATACGTGGGGACGATATCGGCAAGTACCGCTTCCGTTCCCGTAAAAGGAGCGAGTCCCCCGTCCGTACGGACGGCGAAAGTCCCGCCGCGCGCGAGCAGGTTCACCTGCGCCCGCAGCGCTCCGCTCACATCATATTCGGCAGAAGCCGTCCCTTCCTTGCCGAGCGTGAGTACGGTACGGCCGACGGCGCCGTCAATACCGGAAACCACCGTCCTTTCCCCGCCGCCCGTATAATTTCCGTCGGCGGCAAAATTATCGACGATTCTGCGGGAAAGATCCGCCGCGCCGACCGTGCGCAGCTTCAACTCGTCCGCAGAAACGCTGCCCGCCGCGGTGTCGCTCACGCGGATTTCCAACGCCGTAATATTGAGCATTATATCTTCCGTATCGTATATAATACGGCCGTCCGCGCCGACCGCGCAGTTGAGCGCCGCCAGAAATTTCTGATATTCCGCGGAAGGAAGCAATACTGCCGCCGTTTCAAAATTTTCCGCAAACGGCAAAAGGTATTCCTTTCCGTCCGACGTCCGCACCGCGACGGAGATCGTCTTTGCGCGGGCGTCGTTGTTTTTTATATTCAATTCCAGCCCGTTGTATTTTTCGAACTGTCCGAATATCATGTTGTTGAGATGATTTTTCGTATTTCTGTTCGCAGGGCCGGTTACGCCGAACCCGAACGTTCCCCCTCTGCCGTATCCGAAACGGACGGCATTGCCTGCCTTGCCCTCTTCCAAAGTCAGCGTACTGCCGAACCCGCTCCCGATGGGATTCGCCTGCCAGACCGTACGCACCGCTCCCGCGCCCGCCGATTCGTTATCGACCGACTGCCCGTCGTCGCGCCACATCTCGATCGCGTCGGCAAACATCCAGTCTTTTGCATGATAATATATATCCGCCGCGTTGCGGGCGCTGCGGAACGGTATCACAGGCAGGTCTATACCGTTGTACAGGTTGGAAGAATAGTTAAAACAGGTGAACGCATAAGTTACGTCCACGGGATTTTTCACATCTTCGCTCCAGACGCGCACCGTTTTGCCGTCCACGATCTCGGCCTCGGCGGGGACGTACAGACGATCCTCCCCGCAGATCGCAAATCCGCGGAGCGGGGCGCCGTCCTTCGCGTAGAGTTTTCCCGCCGTATTTTCGAACTCGACGTAAACCGAACCGTTTTTCGCCTCTTTGCCGAGATACGTCGCGGGAAGGTAGTTTTCGTACATTTTGTAGACTTTACCCAAAACGATGCGCGCCGCGCGTTCTCCCACGGGGATCTTTACCAGCGGATGCGCCGTCGCCTTGTATTGAAAGGAACCGTAATTCCACGTCAGCGGTATGTCGTAGATCGGGACCTGCATCAGATTGTCCCTGTTCTCGCTCCAGGCCGTACTCAGGCCTTCCAGAAAGAGCGGAATGGACTCAGCGGTGTAATTGTCCTCCTTTTGATTGATATGGAAATACGCGCAGTAGAACGGCTTTTCGTCTTTCCACCAGTTCACGCTCCAATCTTTCACCATCGCGGGAAGGGCTTTGGAATAAAAATCGGCGGACTCCTGATCGCCCATATTGTTTTCCCCCTGATACCATAAAAGCCCCTTTACGTTGAATCCCGCTATCGGCGCGATCTTCTCGTTGAACATGGCCGTCATCTGGTTGAATTTTTCGGGGCGGCTGTCCGTCCAGTTTTCCCAGGAAACATAATTTTTCTTGATGTTTTTTATCCAGTTTACGACTTCGGGCGTATTATCTATGGAAGTTCGGGACATCCATGCTTCTATGCTGGTCGCGCCGACGGCGGTATTGATGATCGCCACCGGCACCTGCGCTGCTGCGTTCAGTTCTTCGAACATTTTCCGAGCGCAGGCGTAACTGACGGCGGAAACGATCTTCACGTCGTCCTTTACGTTTGCCCTGCCCCAGCGCGCGCCTTTAATGTCGAACTGGGGCAGATATTCGAACTGGCTGTTTAAGTCCTTTCCCTCCGGCATGGTCGGTTCGAGGAAAAGTCGCAAATTCGCGTATCTGTCGTTGCCGCGCGCGGCGCGGATCAGTTCGGGGCCGTCGATGACATACTGCAGCTGCAATTCCATATTGGACTGTCCGCCCGTAAGCCACACCTCGCCGAATAAAACGTCTTCAATATGAATTGTCGTGCTGCCGTCGCCGACCGTTACGACGTATTCGTCGAAAGACGCGTCTCGTCCGTCGAATTCGATATCGAAACGGCCGTTTTCGCCGGCTATGGAGCTGCCTTGCGCAATGACGGTATCGGGCGCGGAAGCCAGCGCCAAACTTGCGGTAACTTCCCTGCCGCCGACCGTCAGCCCCCAAACGTGCACGTTTTCCTTTTGCTGCAGCACCATGCCGTCGCTTAAGACCGACGGCAGAGTGAGCTCGCCGACTTGCGGATATTCGTACGCATATTCGGGCGCGGCGGACGCAGCCGACGCGCGGGCGGCGAAAGCGGCCCCCGCAAACGACAGGCATGCGCCGCAGATCACCGCGAGCACCGAACTCAATATGACTTTTTTCTTCATGATAGCCGACATATTACCTCCCCGGACTGTAACCGGAGCGGGGCAGACGGTCCGTACAGCAATGCCGCCGGGCTCGATCTTTCCGTCCGGTTTATTCCTTTTACAATAAAATTATACCGCGCCCTTTTTAGAGTGTAAATACCCCATCGATTAAACAAACTTTACTATCTTCTAAACGACGCCGTCCGTTTCGCTTTGTTGTTTAGAAAATTTTAAAAACACGCGGTTTTGTTTCGGAACGGAAAAAGCCTGCGGGCATTTTTCACCCGCAGGCTCGTTATCATAATTACTGAAATTTTTCGTATATCAGTTGCAGGAAAAATCGGTGCTGTCCGCAGCGTGCGGCACGCGCCCGACCGAAGTATTGTCCATCGTTCTGTTTCTCAGTTCGGGCACGGGGTTGGGCGCCACCTGCCAGCGATAATCCCGTCCGTAATAACGGATATGCGCGTCGATCACGTTGTGCGAGGGCACGATATCCGTTTTCGGATTCACGATTCCCTGATATGTAAAGAAATCTGCGTCCTTGGGCAAATCCTCTATCCGCTCGTAATCTTCGCGTACTGAGGTGAATTGCACGGTGTTTTTCAAAACGCCGCGCACGTATTCTATATTTTCGTGCAGAGAGAGCGGTTTGGGGAATTCTCCGTCGGGAATGACTTCAAACCAATCCTTGTTTTCGTACTTTCTCAGCAGTTCCGCCGCCTTGTGCAGGTGAGCGACTTCCATTTCGTAATTCTGTTCCCAAAGTTTTTTGACATAACCGTTGGTTTCCGTCATATAGCACGACCAATAGAGATAACATTCGTTGTATTCGTGCCACAAAAGCATTTCCAGCCAGGTGGAATTCGCGTCCATAAGATCTTCGTACTGCGTAACGTGCTCTTCCTCCACCAGCGCGATCTCTTCATACAAACGCCGCGACATCTCGTCGGACGCGAGGTTGGTTACGTTCATATAATAATTCATGGTCTGCTGTTCCGCCGCCGTGATGATCATGGTGTTCAGCACGGTCTGCTTATCCGCCGTTTTGGAATCGATGCACCGCCGCACGTTATCCTTGGGAAACCTGTGATGCGCAATTGTCGGCCGCGCGGGCATGATCTCCGTGTATCTGCCGACCAGCCGTTCCGCCTGTACGCCCTGTTCCATTTCCAACAGGTCGGAATATCTGTACAGGTGATCGAAATCCTCCAAAAGCGCGAAGTCGAGCGCTTTCTTCACGTAGCAGTCGCTCTCGCGCTTGGCAAGCTCCGCGGTTAGATCCACGGCGAGCTGTTCGTAGGAAATGGTATGTTCGAGCTGGCTTTCGTTGCAGGGTTTCAGCAGCGATCCTTTGATCTGCTGCTGTTTTTCCACCGCCCGCGTGAGCGCGAGTTCCCTGCGGAGGTCGCCGTCCGAGATATGGCGGGAAAACTGATGGGAAAACCAGTTCGCCTCGAATTCGGTGCCGTTCATCAGGATGATGCGCGTTTTCGTATACGGATCGATCTCGAATTTATCGTAAGATTCGGGATAGAGCTGCTGCCAGTTCTGAAAAGATTTTTCAATGGGTTTCGATTTTTCGTTAAACGGATTCATTCTTTCCTCCTTTTTGCTTTTATCATTATATGAAAGAAGAAAAAAATTTGTTATTTCTTATGCCGACGCGACCGTCGGCCGCAATCCCGACCGACGTCGTTACGAACGGCGCGGCGGAAAACGAAGTCCGCGAAGGAGCAATCGATCGTCTTTTCGACCATGCAACGAAATTTCCGCCCTCCGAAATAAAAATTTTTGCTTTTCCGCCCCGTCGGATTTACCGCGGCGGGAATTTATGATATAATAGCAGAATAAAAAGGAAACCGGAGAACATTATGAAGATACTAGGAATGGAAAAACTATCCCTCGTCGATTTCGACGATCACATCGCCGCCACGGTGTTTACGGGCGGATGCAACTTCCGCTGTCCGTACTGCCACAACGCGCCTCTCGTGCTCGATCCGGGCGGACAGGGCGTTCTCGGCGAAGAGGAAGTGCTCGCATACCTGAAAAAGCGCAAGGGCGTTTTGCAGGGCGTATGCATCACGGGCGGCGAGCCGACGCTCATGCCCGATCTCAGGGAATTCATTCTAAAAATCAAGGAAATGGGGTATGACGTAAAGCTCGATTCCAACGGTACGCGCCCCGACGTATTGCGAAAACTCATTGACGAAAAGATCGTGGACTATATCGCGATGGATATTAAAAACAGTAAAGAACGCTATGCGGAAACCGTGGACGTGAAGAACTTCGATCTCGCCCCCGTGGAAGAAAGCGCCGCGCTTTTAATGGAGGGACGGACGGACAGCGAATTCCGCACGACGCTGGTAAAGGAATACTCTTCCGCCGAGGATATGGAAAGGATAGCCGAATGGCTGAGCGGCGCGGAGAAGTATTTTTTACAGCACTTCAAAGACAGCGGCAATTGCATAAGAAACGATCTGCACGAGGTGGACGAAAAGACCGCCCTCGAATATAAGGCGATTGCGAAAAAGAAGATAAGGAACGTCCGGCTGCGCGGATATTAAAAAGACGGGCCCGACTTTAAGTCGGCCCCGCCTTTTTTATTTCAGCAAAAGCGTTTTGATCTCAAACGGTCTGAAAGCGAGTTCAAGCGCGGACGTTTTTCCCAGTCCCGCCCGCTCTTCGTCGAGCATATCGCATTCGTACACGTCGAAATCTTTTGAAAATTCTATTTTGCACTTTGCCGCCGAACGCTCGCTTTCGTAAAGCCTGAGCACGGTCCCCGCGGCGTTTCTGCGCACCGATTCCACAATGATCCCCCCGCCCGAAACGTTCAGAACGGGAGAACTGCAGTCCGCACAGCGGGCGGGCGCATAGTTGAAACGATACGCGGGGCGGACGACGGATTTCGCCGAAAAACCGCCCTCGTGCGGCAGGAACCCGTAGGAAAAATACTTCACGCCGCGGTCGCCCCTCTCGTCGGGATGAGTGCCGCCCTTGCACAAAGTCAGGTGCATGGTCTTTCCCTCGCAACCGAACCCGTATTTGCAGTCGTTGAGCAGCGCCGCGCCGAAATTTGTTTCCGAAAGGTCGGACCACTTGTGATTGCACACTTCGAACATGGCCTGCTGTTCGCTGCTGTTGCGGGTGGTCGGGCGTTCCAGCCAGCCGAACTGGATTTCGTTTTTCACGGCGGGAGCGAACAGGTCTGTTTCGAAATAGGCGCGCAAAAGCAGGTGGTCGTCCTGCCAGTTGAGCTTGTTTTCAAAGGTAACGAGCGGCGAATAGGCGTCGAAAACGACGTCCTCGGTCATTTCCGAATTTTTGCCGATCCGATAAAAACAGCGAATTCTGAATTCGTGCGGGCCGTCCGAAACGACGCGCGAAGAGATAAATTCCGCCTCCTTTTCGATGAGCGGCAGATCGGCGTCCACGTCCCAGTTATCCCACAGCCGAGGCATGTCCTCCGCAACGCGCAGCTCGTTCAGCGCGCCCGCCGCCGTTTCGCGGCCGAAACAAACGTACGAAAGGATTTTTCCCCCTGCCAGAACGGCCTTTCCGTAAGGCGTGCAAAGCGTTCCGTTTTCAAAGACAAAGGGACTTTTTTCCGGGCCGCGCACCCTTCTGCCCTCGCCGAACGGCGCAAAGGCAAATCGGCCTATCCTGCGTTTTCTTCCGTCGAAGTCCTCGTATTCCTGCTCTCCGTCCTCTGTTTCGAGCGTTTCTTCACGCGCGAACGAGAGGGTGTTGACGTACGGCTTTCCCGTCGGACGGACTGCCGCGGCACATTCTTCGACCGCGCCTTTCAGTTCGGCTTTGGCGATATCGTTCACCCGCGCGATGCATGTGCCCGGCAAGATGTCGTGGAACTGGTTCAACAACAAAATATCCCACCACTTCCGCAGCTTTTCCTCCTCGATCGCCTGTCCCGAGGAGCCGAGAAATTCCGCGTCGTGCAGCAATATTTCCAGCTGTCTGTTATATTTTTTGATGTCGTGGTGCATGGTGAGCGTGCCGCGGTGCAGTTCGAGGTACAACTCGCCCGCATAAACGGGCAAATCCTCTGCGGAAAGCTCCTCCATGAACGAGCTCACGGTCGTGTGTTTCACGCGAGCGTCGGCAAAGGTTTCTTCGGTCATGAGCGCCGTGCGCACCATGTCTTCGTCGGGCCCGCCGCCCCCGTCGCCGTAACCGTAGGCGATCAACGCGCAATCGTTAATATGCTTGTTGAGCATGCCCTCCATGCGCGCGCGGACGGCGCGCGGGTCGGCGGGCGAATGCGTGGTGTTGAAATGCGCAATAACTTCGCTGCCGTCTATCCCCCTCCATCGGAAAGCGTCCAGCGGAAAGCGATTGGTATCGTTCCAGCTCAGCTTCGTTGTGAGGAAATATTTCACGCCGCAGCCCCGCATGATCTGCGGGAGCGCGCCGCTGTAACCGAAAGTATCGGGCAGCCAAAAAACGTCCGCGCGATAGCCGAAATGCTCTTTTAAAAAGCTCTGGCCGCGCAGGAACTGTCTGATCAGCGCCTCGCCGCCCGTCAGATTGCAGTCGCATTCCACCCATGCCGCGCCGTTCGGTTCGAACCTGCCCTCGCGCACCAGCTTTTTGATGCGGCCGAAGATTTCGGGACTGCTTTTGCGTATCCAGTCCATATACAGCACGCTCGACATGATGAAAGTGTAATTCGGGTATTTTTCGAGCAGGCGCACCGCGTTGACCGCCGTGCGCACGGCTTTGTGTTTGGTTTCCTCCACGGGCCAGAGCCACGCCGTATCCAGATGGCTGTGCCCGACAAGGCCGATGCGCGGGCTCCTTGCGCGCGCGTTTTTTCCGCCGAAATATTTTTTCAGGAGTTCGTTCGCCGCGCGGACGGACGCCTTTTCGGGGCGTTCGGGCAGCAGGGACAGTTTACGGAACAGCTCTTCGAAAATCTTGAACTCTTCGATCTTGTTCCACGGCGAACCGCCGCTTCTGTAATAGGAGACGAGCAGCCGCAGGCGGAGCAGGAACTCTTTCAGTTCCGTGTCGAGCCTCACGGCGTAAATCCCGTGAAAGACGCACCTTTCGCGGTATTTCGACCAACCGAACGTGATCTTTGCGTCGTAGGGCATGGTTCCGTACATCGTGTGCCCGGCATAGGCCTCCACGCGCAGGCACGCGCCCGCGGGGACTTCTTCCAGGCTGACGAAACGGTGCAGCCGCTCGGACGGCGCGCCGATCTCGCGCGCCCAGTCCGTCATATCCAGCGGCTTGCCGTCCGCAAATATCAGATGTTCCACGCCGTCCGTATCGCACTCCAGCCAGAGCGGACGGGGCAGGTCGGGCAGCGTACATTCGAAATTCGCGTAAACAAAATCTCCGCCCCATTCATATCCCTCGCGGACGGGGCCGAAATCCCTGTTTTCCGCGTGCGTAACGGGGAGCGGAGAGCGGGAAAGAACGACGAACGGTTCAGATCGGAAGAGCACACGTCTGAA
>ERZ506942.300-NODE-300-length-13176-cov-11.6954_pt1 | contig 13176 bp, 10 predicted proteins | sample MGYA00512900_ERZ506942 | MGnify/ENA metagenome assembly ERZ506942
ATGGGGGGAAAAGTTTGAGATATTTATAATATCAGGAACTTACCTATCCATATATCAATGGTTTTTAACCAATGCCCAATCTTTAGTCTTATTGGCAATTGTGGTCATTGGTTTATTTTTAGGCTTCAAACGTGAGTTTTCCAAGCTGATTGGTTTTTTGGTGATTGCGCTGATTGCGGTAGGACTGGTCTTCAACGCTTCTGGTGTGAAAGATGTCTTACTCAACTTGTTTAATCGGATTGTCGGTGCGTAAGGGGGACCATTATGGAGCAGATGCGTGTATATATTGCGAACCTTGGAAAATATAACGAAGGTGAATTGGTGGGGGCTTGGTTTAGCCCACCTGTCGATTTTGACGAAGTGAAAGAACGGATTGGTTTAAATGACGAATACGAAGAGTATGCGATCCATGATTATGAGTTGCCTTTTGAGATTGATGAATATACACCAATTGAGGAAATCAATCGGTTGTGTGGTTTAGCAGAGGAACTAGAAGGAACACCGATTGGTGAAGTTGCTTTGGAAATCCAACATGCTTTCTTCAACTCTTTTGAGGAAATGGTGGAGCATGTGGATGATATTATCTGTTATCCCGATTGTAACGATATGAGTGATGTGGCGTATTATTTGATTGAAGAAACAGGTGCTTTTGGAGAGGTGCCTACACACTTGCAAAACTATATTGACTATGAAGCATATGGACGTGACTTGGAACTAGAAGGAAATTATCTTGTGACAAATAGAGGAACATTTGAATTCATAGGATAAACATTTTCATGATATAGGTTTAGGGATATAATTATTGATAAATATATAATGCTGGAGGTTATGATTATTATGAATTTTGACTTTGACCTTAAATCATTTATAGACATATTTGTCCCTGTACTAACTTCATTTGCAGTATGTTTTATCACACTTTTTTTTACAAATAAACAACATAAAAAAGCGATGAAACAGCAAGAGAGACAACATGAGGAATCACTTGATTTATCAAAGCAACAATATGCTGATGAAAAACAAAGAAATGAAGAGCAGGACCGTCTAAGTTATTACCCTTATTTAAAACTTATACCCAAAATATCTGAACACCGTTTTGCTGGTAAAATGGTAAAGTCTGACGAAAATGATGTTTTTAAATTACCATTTGAGCTTATTAATGAAGGTCTGGGAATGGCTTTTTCAATTGACTTTGTGTATTTAGAAGAAACTATCAACACAAACGACCATGAAGTAAATCTATTATCATTACTTTCGGCTCAAAAACATATTGATGATAGTCTGGATGCGTTAGGAGTTTCAGCGCCTATTGATACAGATATTCTAAGAGTAGGGAAAAAAACAGAATTTGAATTATATTGGATGAAATATAATAACGAAGTAATGAGTATCCCTAAATATTCAGTGAGTAAATGGGAAATAAAAATACGGTTTAGTGATTTTCAAGATAGAATATATCAACAAAGATATACTTTTATTACTTCAGCTGGATACCAAGAAATCCACAGATTATGGTCTGATAAACCTCAGTTGATAGATTGAAAGTTGGAATACACTTTTAAAAAGAAAATTAATATTCATGCAGAGTCGTCTTTATCAGGCGCTTTTTTAGGAAGTGAAACTAATGAAAAAAATAAAAAGCTATACCAGTATCTGGGCAGTTGAAAAAGTCATTTACGCAATCAATGACTTTCAGCTGCCTTTTCCTGTAACCTTTAATCAAATGGCTTGGTTTGTCTTATCCTTGCTGTTTGTCATTGTGTTTGCTCATATGCCTCCACTATCTATGATAGAGGGGGCATTTTTAAAATACTTGGGCATACCTGTGGCAGTCACTTGGTTTATGTCGCAAAAGACCTTTGATGGAAAGAAGCCATTAGGGTTTTTACGATCCTTTATTAGTTATCACTTGCGATTTAAGGTTACTTTTGCAGGAAAGAAAGTCAAAGAACAGAAAAAACGATGGGATGAACCAATCACCCTAGTGAGGAGTGTGAATTATGTACCCGATTAAATATATTGAAAATAATCTTGTTTTTAACCAAGAGGGAGAGTGCTTTGCTTACTACGAACTAGTCCCTTACAATTACTCCTTCTTATCACTTGAACAGAAGTATCAAGTCCACGATAACTTTCGCCAATTGATTGCGCAAAATCGTGAAGGTAAGATTCATGCGTTACAAATTGCGACAGAAAGCAGCATTCGTGCCACGCAGGAACGGTCGAAAAAAGAGATAACTGGTCGTTTGAAAGAAGTCGCAAAACAGAGAATCGACTTACAGACGGATGCATTGGTATCGATGATTGGCGATAGTCAAATTGACTATCGCTTTTTTATTGGCTTCAAACTGATTGTCACAGACGAAGAAGTAAACCTGAAAAGTCTCAAGAACTCTTTTTTATCCGGACTTCAAGAGTTTGTCTATGGAGTGAATCATCATTTGATGGGTGATTTTGTTTCGTTATCCAATGAAGAAATTCGCCGGTATACTAAGCTTGAAAAATTGATGGAAAGTAAATTGGCTCGTAGATTCAAAGTAAGACGAGTAACACCTAGTGATCTAACTTATTTGATTGAACACATTTATGGAGAAAAAGGAACACCATTTGAAGAATATGAATTTCAGTTGTCTAAGAAAAAGCTAAAATCTGAAACATTGATAAAGCGCTATGACCTACTTCGCCCAAGTCGCTGTTTGATTGAAGAGAAGCCTCGGTACTTACACATGGAACATGAAAATCATGAATCTTATGTGGCCTATCTAACGATTAATACGATTGTCGGTGAGATGGAGTTTCCATCTTCTGAACTCTTTTATTACCAGCAACAACAATTCACTTTCCCAATCGACACGAGTATGAATGTAGAAATCGTGACGAATAAAAAGGCACTGGCGACAGTTCGCAATAAGAAAAAAGAACTGAAAGACTTAGACAACCATGCGTACCAGTCCGACAATGAAACCAATTCCAATGTCTTGGATGCGTTGGACTCCGTGGATGAACTAGAAACAACGTTGGATCAATCCAAAGAATCCATGTACAAATTAAGCTATGTTGTTCGAGTGAGTGCAGAATCATTGGATGAATTAAAACGTCGGTGTGATGAGGTTTTAGATTTTTATGATGATACCAATGTAAAATTGGTTCGTCCCTTTGGCGATATGATGGGACTTCATGAAGAGTTTTTGCCAGCTAGCAAGCGATACATGAATGACTATATCCAATATGGTGCGACTCGTTTCCCTATAAGTGCATAGGCATGAAATGGGAGAATTATCAAGAACTAAAGATAATTACAACTAGTTATTTCACAGTTGAAATGAAAACCGTCAAGTTGGTTGAAGCAACTGGTCTGATACTCCTACATGCGAATATTCATAACAGTGAATATTCGTGTGAAGCTAGGTAAAGTCGGCAGAACAATACCTAAGTAAGTAATAACTTATATGGTAAAGGATATGCCGGGACGCCACAAACTATCTATGGTGAGAATGTTCCTACGGAACTGACGAACTTGCGAATGTACGGGTCTAAAGGATGACTTTTATCGAAAGATAATTGGGTTGCAAAAGCAACGAATATTACCGAAAAGTAAGAGTCGTATTTATGAAATTCGGGATAAGGAACAATGACCTTATATAATATTCAGGCTCAAAGTAAGCACCTAAGGATAGATGTATGGCTAGAATAACTGGAACGAGGAAAACAGAAAACACTTATTCAACAACTGTTATTGGAGCGTTGGATATAAGACTAATAGTCGAAAATCCTTAATTTCTGCGAGAGTAGGGGCACAGTACCTGTGAAGCGTCTAATCAACGTGGAGGGATAGCCCCAAGACTTGTTCTTTGAAAAGTGAATACAGTTAAATGAAACTCACAAGATCTGGTAAGAGGATGGGACTAATTTTAAAGTTAGGAGAAATAATCCATCAGTGAGTACAGAATTACGATATTATGAATACTATCAAATGCAAGAAACTTTTGATTGGCTCTATGAAAGAAGTAGCAAACAAGCAACAAAAGGTATTGACCTTTATAAAATAATTATGTCAGAGGAAAATATCCTACTAGCATATAGAATTATTAAATCAAATACTGGTTCTAAAACATCTGGGATAGATAATCAAACAATCAGTGATTTCAAATTTCAAAACAAACAAAAGTTTGTAAATGATATTCGAAAAACAATTGAAAATTATCAGCCGCAGCCAGTTAGACGAGTCAACATTCCAAAAAGTAATGGGAAAACTCGTCCTCTAGGCATTCCCACTATGAAAGACCGCTTGATACAACAAATGTTTAAACAAGTGTTAGAACCCATATGTGAAGCAAAATTTTTCAAACATTCCTATGGGTTCCGACCTAATCGCTCTACAGAACATGCAATAGCAAGATGTAATTTTATTGCACATAAATGCAAATGTCATCATGTGGTAGATGTCGACATTAAGGGATTCTTTGATAACGTCCATCATGGAAAGTTAATCAAACAGCTTTATACCATCGGTATAAAAGATCGACGCGTATTAGCAATAATCTCTAAAATGTTAAAAGTGACAGTAGCAGGACAAGGCACTTCCACTTCTGGCGTCCCACAAGGTGGCGTGTTATCTACATTATTATCGAATGTTGTTCTAAATGACTTAGATTGGTGGATTGCCAATCAATGGGAAACATTTCAAACAAAAAGAAAATATAGCAGTGTAGATAATATGCACCATGCTTTGGTAAAGTCGAAATTAAAGAAAATGCACATCGTACGTTATTGTGATGATTTTAAAATCTTTACAACAAATCATAAACATGCAGTAAAAATCTATCATGCGGTCAAGGGATATATTAAACAACGGTTGAACCTAGATATTTCACCAGACAAATCAAAAATTACAAATCTTAGAAGAAATTATTCAGAATTTCTAGGATTCGAGCTAAAGGTCATAAAACAAAAGAAACAACAATATGTTACTGTTTCGAGAGTCTCAAAGAAATCAAAAAGTAGAATTAAGAAGGAAATCAGAGAAAAGATAAAAGCAATTCAGAAATCTCCTACTAGAAAAACTGTTAACCAATACAACCAGTATGTACGAGGTATTCAGAATTATTATCAAAAAGCCACCTTGATTAACCATGACTTTTCTTCTATCTACTATTCCTGCTTACCAGCACTATATAATCGTTTAAAACCATTCGGAAAATATGAAATCCCTAGAAGCCCACCCATTACGTATAAAAAGTTTTATCCTCTCACAAAAAGAACGTTTTGTGTTAGGAAGAATTATTTATTTCCATTAGATAGCGTGAAATGGAAAAGGTTAGAATTTTTCAAACCTCACATCAACAACTATACGCAAGATGGACGATTGGCTAAACTGAGGAAATTAAAACCTTCGGTTTATTCTGAATTGGTTACCCTTAGTACGATGGAAACAGATGAAAGTCTTGAATACTTAGACAATCGACTGTCAAGATATTCTATGCAAAATGGAAAATGTTCCGTTACAGGGATTTTTCTAAGAACGCAAGATGTTCATTGTCATCATATTATTCCTCGTAAATTTGGGGGTACAGATGAGTTTGATAACCTAGTTATTATCCATAAATGGGTACACAGACTCATCCATGCCAAAACAAAAGAAACGATTAAAGAGTATCTACAACTTCTTCAACTAACAAATAAGCAAATGAAGAAGTTAAACAAATATCGTTTAGAATGTAATTTAACTGAATTTCACTAAAGAAATACGAACAAGTTGGAACGCCGTATGCGATGAAAGTTGCACGTACGGTGTGGAGCGGGGGAAAACCTAGAGATAACTTCAAAGGGTTACCTATCGCTATTTACTTCTGATTTTCTTGCTGGGCTTGGCTTTGGGGCAACCCAAATGTTAGGAGAATTGGAGGGAATTTATTTTGGCTACAATGTGGATACTGGACGCAATGTTTATCTTAAACCGGCATTGGCTTCACAAGGGGTCAAAGGTTCCGTCACCAATGCACTGGCCGCCGCTTTTCTTGGTTCACTTGGTGGTGGGAAATCCTTTAGTAATAATCTTTTAGTTTACTATGCTGTCCTGTTTGGCGGTCAAGCGGTGATTGTTGATCCCAAAGGAGAGCGTGGTAGCTGGAAAGAAACCTTACCAGAAATTGCGAGTGAAATTAATATCCTCAACCTAACCAGTAAACCAGAAAATCAAGGGTTACTTGATCCCTATGTGATCATGAAGAAAAAGAAGGATTCTGAAAGTCTAGCAATTGATATTCTGACTTTTCTAACTGGAATTTCTAGTCGGGATGGAGAGAAATTTCCCGTTTTACGAAAAGCTATTCGAACCGTTACCCAAAGCAATCAACGTGGGTTGTTACAAGTCATTACCGAGCTTCGAAATGATGGGACACCAGTTGCGGAAAATATTGCTGATCATATTGAATCGTTTACCGATTATGATTTTGCGCATTTACTTTTTTCAGATGGTTCAATTACACAATCGATTAGTTTAGAGAAACAATTGAATATCATTCAGGTGGCAGATTTGGTTTTGCCGGATGCGGAGACTACATTTGAAGAGTACACTACGATGGAATTGCTTAGTGTTTCCATGTTGATTGTTATCTCCACATTTGCCTTGGATTTTATTCATAGCAATCGAGAAATTTTCAAAATCGTGGATTTGGATGAAGCCTGGAGCTTCCTTCAAGTCGCACAAGGAAAAACTCTTTCGAATAAACTAGTTCGTGCTGGCCGTGCTATGAATGCCGGCGTTTACTTTGTCACTCAAAATAGTGATGATTTATTAGATGAACGTCTGAAAAACAACATTGGGCTGAAATTTGCCTTTCGAAGCACAGATATTCATGAAATCAAGAAGACACTCGAATTCTTTGGTCTTGATCAAGAAGATGAAAGCAATCAAAAGCGTCTGCGAGATTTGGAAAATGGGCAATGTTTGATGCAGGACTTGTATGGTCGCGTTGGTGTGGTACAAGTGCATCCAGTCTTTGAAGAACTCTTCCATGCTTTTGATACACGCCCGCCTGTTCAAAAGAGAATGGAGTGAGGAGATGAAAAAGAAACTTTTACGGATTGTGGGAATAATTGCAATTAGTCTCTGCACCATTTTACTTCTTTTGAGTCTGATTGGAACAGTAGCGGAAGCAACTGGATTAGTTGATGATACCGTTAAATCTGGCAATCTCTATTCTCAATATTCACTTGATAACTATCAATTGGATTTCTTTGTAGATAGTTCGTGGGGCTGGCTGCCTTGGAACTGGGGCGATGGGTTAGGAAAGAGTGTGATGTACGGTCTCTACGCCATTACAAATTTCATTTGGACCGTTAGTTTGTATTTATCAAATGCGACCGGGTATGTGGTACAAGAAGCGTACAAATTAGATTTTATTTCGGATACGGCAGAAAGTATTGGGAAAAATATCCAAACGCTAGCCGGTATTACTGAAAATGGATTACAGGTCTCGGGTTTCTATTTTGGATTTCTATTATTAATGATTTTAGCTCTAGGAGTCTATGTGGCGTATATCGGACTATTAAAGCGAGAAGCTACCAAAGCAGTCCGGGCTGTCATTAACTTTGTAACGATCTTCCTTCTCTCTGGTTCCTTTATCGCGTATGCGCCTACCTATATCACAAAAATCAATAACTTTAGTTCGGATGTTAGTGAAGCGGCTCTTAGTCTCGGAACAGAGCTCGTTGTGCCGAATTCGGAAAGCAAAGGAAAAGACAGTGTGGATTTGATTCGTGATAGTTTGTTTTCTATTCAAGTCCGACAACCTTGGCTCTTGTTGCAATTTGATGATTCCAACATAGAAGAAATTGGTGAAGACCGGGTCAATAAAATTTTATCTGTGAGTCCAGATGAAAATAAGGGAAAGGATCGAGAAGAAGCGGTAAAAGCTGAAATTGAAGACAATGACAACGCGAATCTAAGTATTACAAAGACCATGAACCGACTAGGGACCGTGGTCTTTTTGGTGTTGTTTAATATTGGTATCTCATTCTTTGTCTTCTTACTGACGGGGATTATGTTGTTCTCCCAAATTCTCTTTATCATTTTCGCCATGTTTCTGCCAATTAGTTTTCTGTTATCCATGTTACCAACTTATGAGAGCTTGGGAAAGAAGGCGATTATTCGTTTATTCAATACGATTATGATGCGAGCGGGAGTTACCTTAGTCATTACGACTGCTTTTAGTATCTCCACCATGTTTTTCAATATTTCAGCTACCTATCCTTTCTTTATGGTTGCGTTCCTGCAAATCGTGACCTTTGCCGGTATCTATTTCAAATTAGGTGACATCATGAGTATGTTCAATCTCCAAAGCAATGATAGTCAGTCAATGGGAAGGCGCATCATGCGGAAACCGCACATGTTGATGAACCGTAAATTGCGGCAACTCAATCGAAATGTGATCCGAACTCTGGCTTTTGGCGGTGGTGCAGCAGTTGGACATAAGTTGGAAAAGGAACAATCAAAATCCAAATTTAAGCCATCCGGTTCTTCTCTACGAAAGAATTCACGATTACCTAACGATCACGAGGTACCATCTGACTCGACTAAGGAGAATCCAGTTTCAAATAATAAGAAACAATCCCGAATGAATTTGGCTGGGAGAAAAATGGGCAAAGTTCTGGATACCCAAGCTTTGGTGAAAGATAAGACTAAACAAGTAAGGGATCAGGTAAGGAATACGCCGACCAACTTGAAATACAACTTCCACAAAGGAATTGAAAAGACGAAAAAAGCACCGAAAGAATTCAAGCGCGGACTTGTCCAAGAAAAAGCAAATCGAGCGGAGTTGAGAGAAAAACAACGACAACATAGAGATGAAAAAATGGCTGAAAAGCGCAAAGTATTGAACGAAACCGGTAATCGTCATAAGAAAAGAAGGGAAAATGTTTCGATAAAACCAGAGCGCCAACCTCAAAAAGATAGAGCGCCAAAAAAAGAAGCACCAAAACAGATTGTGAGAGTAAATCCGAATCCCGAAATCAAACGAAAACTATCTAGTCATGAAATTGTTTCAAAAAGAATAAGTCAACCATCAAGTAAGAAAAATTCTTTCCAACAAGTGAAACAGAGGTCTACTCTGCCCAAGCGAACCAATCAAAAAGTACAAAAAAGAATGAACCCTCGTCCAAAATCAAGGTCGGGTGAGAAAAAATGAATGTAAAGAAATTAAGTATCATTTCGTTAACCATCTTGACACTCTCCTTTATGGTCGTCTTGATGTGTGTGGGCTTGTTGTTTGGGGAAGACAGTGAAGGAAGTAATAGTTCAGGTGCTTCTTCTGGGGGAAGTAATGTCTCAGAAGAAGTTTTGAAACACCGAGCAATGGTGGAAAAATATGCCAAGGAATCAAACATCTCAGAATATGTCCTGATTCTTTTGGCGATTATTCAAGTGGAATCTGGTGGCACAATGGAAGATGTGATGCAGAGTTCGGAGTCAGCCGGGTTGCCACCGAATTCATTAAGTACCGAGGCATCCATCAAACAAGGATGTCTCTATTTTGCGTCTTTGGTTAAGCGTTCCAAAGAACTAGGGTGTGATCAAGATAGCATTATTCAAGCGTATAACTATGGTGGCGGGTATCTGGATCATGTCGCGAAAAACGGGAAGAAGCATAATTTTGCTTTAGCCGAATCTTTTTCAAAGGAAAAATCGAGCGGCCAAAAAGTTGATTACCCTAATCCCATAGCGATTAAGAAAAATGGTGGGTGGCGGTATAACTATGGCAATATGTTTTATTGCTTATTAGTGAAGCAATACCTAACTACAACACAGTTTGATGATAAAACAGTCCAAGGGATTTTTGATGAGGCGTTTAAGTATGAAGGAACGGCTTATGTGTTTGGTGGAGCAAGTCCCGAAACTGGGTTTGATTGTAGTGGCTTGACTCAATGGTGTTATGCCAAAGTTGGTCTGAAACTTCCTCGGGTGGCTCAAGATCAGTATAATGCCATGACCCATATTGATGTAAAAGATGCCAAACCAGGTGATTTGGTTTTCTTTCATTCGACTTATGATACCGGTACTTATGTGACCCATGTCGGTATTTATGCAGGAGAGAATCGCATGTTTCATGCAGGAGATCCAGTGGGCTGGACAAATCTAACAGAAAGCTATTGGCAGCAGCATCTTATCGGTGCTGGACGGTACAAATAAGAGAAAAGAGGAAAAAACATGAAGATAAAAATTGAACGGAATCAAAAGGAAAAGAGCCCAAAAAAGAATAAAGAACGAGTCATTTCAGTGGGCAAGCATCGAAAAATGGTGCTTGCTCTTTGGCTTTTATTGTCTTGTAGCCTTGCTTTTGGAATCTACAGAAATTTCACAGCCATTGATCAGCATACGACTCATGAAAAAGTAGTTATAAAAGAGAAGGTAGTGAATACTTCAGGCGTTGAAAGTTTTACAGAGGATTTTGCGAAAGAATATTTTTCATGGAGAAATAACAAGGAAGCAATTGAAAAGAGAATGAGTAATCTCGAACAGTACCTTACAGAAAACGGTCTCGCTTTAAGCCAAGATATGGTTCGAGCAGATATTCCCACGAGTTCCGAAGTTCAATCTATAAAAATTCTAGATGTTGAAAAACACTCGGAAGAATTTATCGTTTCATTTTTAGTCGAGCAACAGATTACAGAGGGAAAAAAGACACAATCAATTTCTTCTGCATATCGAGTGACAATCTTTGAAGATGAAAATGGGAGCCATATAGTAACGAGTTTGCCTACTATGATTGCAAAGCCAGAAAAGGCAAAATATGAATCAAAACAAATAGGAATCGAATCTGACATTGATGCTAAAACCACGGAAGAAGTCACCGATTTTTTAGAGACCTTTTTTAAACTGTATCCATCAGCATCGGAAAAGGAACTTGAATACTATGTTGAAAACAAAGCAGTTCAGCCAATTAATAGTAATTTGAAATTAGTTGAATTGGTTAATCCTACTTTTAAACTGAAAGGAAAAGAAATTCAAGGAGAAATTTTTGTTAAGTATCTTAATAATACAACTAAAGTAAGCAATATCTTTGAATTTACCCTTACTCTCCAAAAGGTAAAAAATTGGAAAATTATAGATATTGGATAAAAATTAATCTATAATTAGATGTTTAGCAAAAGCATATTCATAAATATGATACTTAGAAAAAACAAAACTATAATAGTTGTATCCGTCATTTCCAAATTTCAATTTTCACATGCCTATTCTTAATAGCAAACTCAGTGATTTTTATTGCATCAGAAAGATTTAGTTTTTCTACATTTCTCTCGCCACTTTTTAGTTTTTTTGCTGTACTTAAGCTAATCCCTGATCCAGATGCTATCGCGTTTGCGGTAGATTCTTGTAAAACTTCTTTGATTAATTTAATATCAGCTATTTCTTGATTCAAAAATCTTCTCTCCTTTCTCAGATAGTTAATTTGGAAAAACTTTAAGGGGACTACTGTGGTCTTTATGATGATTTATCAGAGGACTACAGTGGTCTTTTTAACTAGTAATAGGGACTCTAGAAAAAGTTTAAACTTTTTCCATATAGCTTGTTTTGCAAATTAAAATTAATATCACAAAATAAGTGTTAATTTTTCGACTTTTTGCGTTTATCTTAAACCTTATTTATTGGTATTTTAGCATGCTATATACATGTCATACAAGAAACTATAATTTTATAAATTCTAGGAAAGCTCCTACTTGGTTAATTCGTTTTAAACAATCGTCTTAAAAAGAGCTCTTAAAGATTTCATAATCTTTAGAGCCCACTACTACTATATTCCCTAATCCATACTTCTAATAAAATGCTCTTTTTCTTTTTAGTTCCCAAATAATAAGGTTTTCGGATCAACTAACATGCTTTGAGAAAGACTACTATCTTTGCAAATTTCCAAATGGAGGTGTGGTCCTGTACTATTCCCAGTACTTCCTACATAGCCAATCATTTGTCCTTGCACAACGTTGTCTCCAGTTTTTACTAAGTATTGTTGTTGGTGAGCATATAACGCTGTTGATCCATCTTCGTGTTGTATAACAACGTAATTTCCCCAAGAATAGTGAAACTCTGCTTTAATAACTTTACCAGCTTTAACTGCATGAATCGGTTCACCTTGTGCAGCTGCCATATCAAGTCCTCGATGGAACTCATCTCCACGATTTCCAAACAAACTAGATATTGAATAATTATGAATAGGTATTTGATATCCGTTCTTATTCATTTGTGGTCCTTGAACTTCTTTGTCATAGTCAGTTAAATCATAGGTTTTAATTAATCCATTTAGCTTTAAATAGTATTGAGTATCTGTTGCATACCGTCCTGTAAGGAATTTAGTTGCTTCTCGATATGTTTTACTATTAGCTTTTAATGCTCCGGCATAAAAATCTTTATTTCCACTAATTCCCTTAGTTAATAATTTGGCATAATCTTCAAAACTTTCCTCATAGTTTTCATACACTCTAAATTTCGATTGAGTCTTATAAAGCGTTCCATTACCCAAATCTTCGTTTGTTACCATTATGACAAAGCTTCCATTATAAGTTCCTTTTATCCCAAATAAATTGTAATTCGGTGCCTGAGCTAATTGGCTTTGACCACTGGCAGATTCTAAGATTGCTTGTGCAATCATAACAGAAGCATATAAATCATATTTCTGACCAATTTTTCTCGCAGAATCACCAATTTTCATAATAAAATTTTCTACAGACTCATTTTTGTCAAAATGAATTTCTTCATTACCAGATAGTACTGGTTGTGATTGGAAAGTTTCTGTTGATTCTATTTGCTGTGATGTCGAAAAAGTTTTTGTTTGTCCTTCCGTTTTTGGCGCTTCCTTTTTTGAAGACTCTATATGGTTTGGCTTTGTAACTTTCGAAGAAGTTATTTCACTTGTACTACTTGAAGTTGTTGAAGATTCGGTACTTGAAATCGTACTACTTTCACTTGATGAAGTTGTTGAAGACTCGGCATTTGAAGTCATACTACTTTCACTTGATGAAGTTGTTGAAGACTCAGCATTTAAAGTCGTACTACTTTCACTTGATGAAGTTGTTGAAAATTCACTACCCTCTGCTGTTACATCGGAATTACTCATTTCAGTCGTCTTGGTTCTTTCTTTTGCAATTTTGTATGTTGAATTTTCGCTTGCCAACACATGGAAA
>ERZ506942.303-NODE-303-length-13061-cov-5.03398_pt1 | contig 13061 bp, 10 predicted proteins | sample MGYA00512900_ERZ506942 | MGnify/ENA metagenome assembly ERZ506942
AGGACGCAGGTCAGGTCATTAAGGAGATCGAAGCCATACTCGCGGCGGGCGAAGGTGCGGCTTCTGTGGACGGCGTGGCGCAGGACAGAGTTACCTTTTACTGGACTGAACTCGAAAAGACTAAAATTCCTTTTGCGCAGTCGATTATCGATAATGTTGTCGCCAACTATCTGACCGACGAGTACGTTGCGCAGGTCTTCGGCGAAGGATGGACCGCCGCACAGGTCAATACCGACCCGTTGAAGGTCACCTTTGCGCTCAATATGTGGAGCTTCAGCGACGGAGCCGTAACGGACGGAAAAATTAAGGGCGTATCGGGCAAAGAATACGACATCAATACCATTACCGTAGAGGATTACTGGAACGAGATCGCGGCGAAATATACGACGAACGGTAAAGTGGATTATTCGACCATCGATTCGACCGAAAGCGTCGGTTATTCCATGCTGACGACCGTGCAGGACGCGTATTTCGAAAAATTTTCCTCTTCCGTACTTGGCAACGTAAAATCTATCTCGGGCATCACGAAATTCACGAGGGACGAGAAAGAAGGCGTGCGCGTCGTGCTGACGAAACAGGATCCCAAAGCAATTTTGCAGTTCTCGTTTGCCATTGCGTCTAAAGATTACTATACTGCGGGATTTGATTATAATTCCATGCAGAAGGAAGTCGTGAACTACGGCGTTCCCCTTGGCAAAGACGCTTCCCTGACAATGGATACGAAATTCCTCGATCATATCGAAACGTATAACAACTCGCCCCTCGGCGCGGGCCCGTACGTTTTCAAAGGGTATTCAAACCAGACCGTAACGCTTGAGAGAAACACGTATTTTGAAACGATGGGCGGCGATAAAATCACCAATGCTAAAATCAAAAACGTTACCATTGTCGGTATGGAGCTCGGCGGCGAACTCGACGCGCTGAAAGCAAAATCCATCGACTTCGGCAACGTGGACGCGAACAGCGCCAACATGGCCGAGATCGGCAAGAATAAAAATCTCACCGCGATTACCGTGCCTAACCTCGGTTACGGATATATCGGCATCAACGCGGCGCTGATCCCGAATCTCTACGAACGCATCGCGCTGACCACGCTTTTCAATCTCGACAAGGTTTATGAATATTATCCCGACGGTCTCGCACAGGTCATTTACCGTTCGCAAACCACCGTTTCCTGGGCTTATCCCGAAAACGCCGAGGCAATGTACGCTTTCGACGAAACGAAAGCTGCCGCCGTCGAATATTTTAAGAAAGCAGGTTTCGAATACGACGAAGCGACGGGCAAATTTACGGGCGATCTGCCCGAATATGTGCTGACGCTGCCGAGCGACGCGGCCTCGCACCCTGCGGGCGGCATATATTTGCAGGCGGTCGATCTGCTTAAATCGCTCGGTTTCGAGGACGCTCGCGTCGTTACGGATACCAACTTGATCGCAAACGTAAACGCTGGCACCGTGGCGGTGTACGCCCTCGCATGGACGTCTACGCCCGATCCCGATATGTATCAGGTGTATCATTATAAGTCTCAGGCGAACAGCGTCATTTCCAACGGCATCAAATCGATGTATGAGGGAATGAAAGACGTTGATTTCGGCGATTCCTTCGGCACGGTTACCTTTACGCCGAAATATACGCTCGAAGGCGTTACCGTCGCAAACGAGGAAGCAACGCTCAATCAGAAAGAACTCGTTACCTATCTCGGCTATCTCATTGAAGAGGGGACGAAATACATGACGGAAGACGCGCGTAAACCCATTTATGAGGAAGCGCTCGACGTGCTTGCGAGAATAGACGTCGAAGTGCCGACTTACCAGCGCAACAACATGTATGTTTACAATAACGAACTGATAGACGGTTCTACGCTTTACGGTTCGCCGTCGCCTTACTGCGGCCCGTTGTTTGAAATCTGGAACGTCAATTACAAATAAACCATAAATACAACAAGGAGAGGGTCCGTACGCGGCGTTTGCCGCGTGCGGATACCGATTGTTTAACGGATGTTAAAATATATCGTAAAAAGGCTTGCGCTTTCCGTAATCATCCTGCTCGGCGTATCTCTCATCATTTATACGCTTATCCGCATACAGCCGGGACTGGATTTCGTCGAAAAAAAATATCAGGCGCAGCTGCAGCAGGACTCCACCGGTCAAGTCGCGGAACTCGTAAAACAGATACAGTCGACTTACGGGCTGGATACTAATATATTTTCAGGGTATCTGAAATGGCTGTCGAATATCCTGCAGGGGGACTTCGGCAATTCCTTTCAGCTTTCCGTTCCTACGGGAGAAGTTACCTGGATAGACATGGTCGGGCCGGACGGCTCTATCATTTCCACACCTAAATACGAAACGACCTCCAACGTGGTCAGCATAATTTTTGCAAAGAGCGGGGTATCCTTTCTGATCGCCCTGATCGCCACGGTGCTGGAGTTTATCATAGCGATACCTCTCGGTATCGTTTCGGCTACAAAACAATACGGCGCGGTCGACTATACCGTTACCGTGCTCGCAATGATGGGCATTTCGCTCCCGTCGTTCTTCCTCGGCGCGCTCCTTCTGAAAGTGTTTTCCGTGGAACTCGGCTGGTTCCCGAATTCGGGGCTTTCCGACCCGAATTCGAGCCTGCCGCTCTTTATCGATCAGGCGTGGCACCTCGTGTTGCCCATCGTCGTATTAACTTTGCTTTCCGTCGGCGGGCTGATGCGCTATACGCGCACCAACATGCTGGAAGTAATGAACTCCGATTATATTCGCACGGCGCGGGCAAAGGGGCTTTCAGAACACTCCGTCATCTATAAGCACGCGTTCAGGAATACGCTTATCCCGCTCGCTACTCTGTTCGCGGGCATACTGCCGTCTTTATTCGGCGGCGCGATGATCACGGAACAGGTGTTCAGCATAGACGGCATAGGTAAGGCGGCATATACCGCCGTCGTCAACGGCGACGTGCCTTTCGTCATGGCGTATTGTATGTTTTTGAGTATACTTACCGTTATCGGTACGCTGCTTTCCGATATCATGTACGCCGTGGTGGATCCGCGCGTGAAACTGTCGTAAGGAGGCGTTATGGACGAAAAGAAAGTAAATCCCGCCGAAGTTTTTGAAAACGAGGCGGAAAAGATCGAAAATAATACCCCCGTAAACGAACCTCATGCCGAACAGGAAAACGCAGAAGAGATCGTTTCTTTTGCAGGCGAGGGCGAACTGGAGGATAACGTAAAGGTCATTTCTCCGTTCAGACTGGTCATGAAAAGGTTCTTTCGCTCCAAACTTTCGGTAGCGGGGCTGGTCATGCTTGTGTTCCTGTTCCTGTTCGCCTTTTTAGGACCGCTCTTCTCGCCTTACGGCGAAACGCAGGCTACGGGCGATTACAAATGGGTGGAATCGGTCGTCGAGCATAAGATAACCGTTGAAGAGAACGGAGAACAGGTTACCTATACCTTTTACGAAGTCAGCGACGCCTATAAGGTTTATTCCAAAACGCCGCCTTCCGTATCGCATTGGCTGGGTACCGATCAGTACGGGTACGACGTTTTTACGCGGCTCATGTACGGCGGGAGAGTCAGCCTGCTGCTCGGTTTTATCGTCGTGTTCGCGGAAATGATACTCGGCACGGTGATCGGCGCGTTTTCCGGATATTTCGGCAAATGGGTGGATCAGATCATCATGCGTATCGTGGATATCTTCAACTGTCTGCCATCCCTGCCGATTCTGATGCTCGCCTCCTCTATGCTGGAAACATGGGGTGTGCCGGCCGAAAACAAGATATACGCCCTTATGGGAATACTTACCGTATTCGGCTGGTCGGGTACGGCGCGATTGGTGCGGGGACAAATCCTGTCCCTGCGCGAGCAGGAATTTATGCTCGCCGCCGAGGCAACGGGTATTTCCACGGCGCGGAAAATATTCAAACACCTTATCCCGAACGTACTGCCGCTGCTTATTGTACAGGCTACGCTGGGGCTTGGCAGCGTCATCTTATATGAGTCCACGCTGTCCTACCTCGGGCTGGGCGTGCCCTTTCCGTACGCGGCATGGGGCACCATGATCGGCGCGACGAGCGGCGCCGCCGGTAAAGATATTCTGGAAAATTATCCGAATCTTTGGGTGCCCGCGGGCGTATGTATTATTCTCGCCGTGCTGGCGTTCAATTTTGTCGGCGACGGGCTGAGGGACGCGTTCGATCCAAAGGCGAAAAGGTGAAAACATGAAGTTCATTGAAAAGATAAAGGAAAGGTTCTTCAAAAAGGACGAACATTCCCTTTCCGTAAAGGACGAGCGCGAAATAGCGAAACGCAACCGCGCGGCGGTCAAGGAATTCGAAAAAAAGAAAAACCGCAAAAACGTACCTGAAGAAGAGTATGTTTCCAAAATGGAAAACGACGACGACATCGTGGAGTTCGACGGCCTTAAAACGTATTTTTTTACGGATGTGGGCACGGTAAAAGCTGTGGACGGCGTTACCTTTTCCATACCGAAAAAGAGTATAGTCGGCGTGGTCGGAGAATCGGGCTGCGGTAAATCCATCACAAGCCTTTCGCTCATGCGGCTCGTGCAGGGGCCTTCGGGACAGATCGTGGAAGGCTCCGTCCGCTTTGCCGCAAAGGACGGAAAAGTCTATGACGTGGCTAAAATGCCGCTTTCCGAAGTATATAAAATCCGAGGTAAAGAGATCGCAATGATTTTTCAGGAGCCTATGACCAGCCTCAATCCCGTTTTTACGATAGGTCAGCAGCTCGACGAAGTATACGCCCTGCACTTCAACGATAAAGATAAACATAAAGCAAAAGATCATTCGCTTGAAATGCTCAAACTCGTGGGCATGGCTATGCCCGAAAACGTATATAAATGTTATCCGCATGAGCTTTCGGGCGGAATGCGCCAGCGCGTTATGATAGCCATGGCGCTGGCTTGCAATCCGCGTCTTGTCATCGCGGACGAACCGACGACGGCACTCGACGTTACCATCCAGGCGCAGATCCTCGAACTGCTTAAAAATATCAAGGAGCAGATCGACGGTTCCATCATGCTTATCACGCACGATCTGGGCGTAATCGCGGAAATGGCGGACTATGTGGTCGTTATGTACGCGGGGCGGGTGATCGAACAGGGGACGGCGGAGGAAATTTTCCTTCACCCTCTCCATCCTTATACCGTAGGTTTGCAGAAGAGCAAGCCTGTCGTCAATAAAAAGGTGGACAAGCTTTATAATATTCCCGGCAACGTGCCCAATCCCGTCAATCTTCCCGATTATTGCTATTTCAGGGAACGCTGCGATAAATGCGTAAAGGCGTGTGCGGGGAAATATCCCGAAACCGTACAGGTCAGCCCCACGCACAGCGTGGCGTGCTATCGGTATGCGGAAAAAGTTTAAGAGGTTATTATGAACGAAAATCCCGATAACGTGCAGGCTGTTGACGGCCGGACGGAGGATAATATTCTCGAAGTCGAGCATCTGAAAAAATATTTTCCGCTGAAAAAAAGCCTTACGGGCAAAGTAACCGTATGCGTACACGCCGTGGAAGACGTGAGCTTTAAGCTGAAACGCGGCAGCGTGCTCGGCATTGTAGGCGAGTCGGGCTGCGGCAAAACCACAATGGGGCGCACGCTCTTGAAACTTTACGACATTACCGAAGGCAAAGTCGTTTTCAACGGGCAGGACATCACCGGTTACAGCAAGCGTAAAATGCGTTTGCTGCGGCCCAGTCTGCAGGTTATTTTTCAGGACCCTTATTCTTCGCTGTCTCCGAGAATGACGGTGGGGGAGATTATCGGCGAGGCTGTGCTGCAGCATAAGATCGTGCCTAAAAACGAACTTCGCGATTACGTGATAAAAGTCATGGAAAGCTGCGGGCTCCGCCCGTATTATTACAACCGTTATCCGCACGAATTTTCAGGCGGACAGCGGCAGAGGATATGCATAGCGCGCGCGGTTGCGCTCAAGCCGCAGCTTATCGTCTGCGACGAGCCCGTGTCCGCGCTGGACGTTTCCGTGCAGGCGCAGATCATTAACCTGCTTAAAAAACTCCAGGAAGAAAACGGACTTTCCTATATTTTTATCTCGCACGATCTTTCCGTGGTAAAACATATTTCCAATGAAGTAGGCGTGATGTATCTCGGAAGCATGGTGGAAAAAGGACCTACGGAAAAGATATTCGAAGAGCCTTTGCATCCCTATACGAAAGCGCTGCTTTCCGCGGTGCCCGTGCCCGATCCCCGCACGAAGATGAAAAGAATAATTCTGAAAGGCGATATCCCCAGCCCGGCAAATCCGCCTTCGGGGTGTAAATTTCACACGCGCTGCGAACATTGTATGGATATATGCAAAAAAGTCGCTCCGGAGTTCAGAGAACAGACCGAGGGGCATTTCGTAGCCTGCCATCTGTACGACAAGGAAATGAAAGATATTGAAGAAGAAAAACGATAAAACGGACGATCGTACGATCGTCAATATGAACGTAGAGGGGATGCCATGGTACGTCAGCGAGGAAGAAAAGAAAAAACAAGCAAAAGCTGACGAACTGAAACTCGGCAGAAAAGAAAAGCGCGCGGCGTTTTTGGGCGCCGTCCGCGCATATCTGCCGATGCTGATCTGTATTCTCTGCGGTTTCGGTTTGACTATACTTCTCCTTTGGCTTTGGCTGAAATAAAAAAACGGTCCTCCGCGAGGGCCGTTTTTTATTAACGGCGTCGGGCGGTATAAAAAGTTGAAAATCGGAAATAATCGGATTATCTTCGGCGTAAAGCCGTCATGGAGGTATTTCGAATATGAACCCTTTTTCTGAAAAACCGATCGATCTCGAAGCGTCGCTGACAAACTGGAAAGACATGTATCCCAAAGCTTACGACAAAAACGAAACCGATCCCTATACCAAAACGCGCATCATTTTAATGAACGGTACGGAATACGATGCAAACTGGTTTTCGCATTGTTTCATGCGCCATACCGACGATCTCGCGCTCAGGCAGAGCCTCGGACTCTGCCGATTCGTCGAAAAACAGCAGCAGCAAAAACTTTCCATGCTCAAACCCGTCGACGAAACGATTCTGGAAACGACCATCGCCTACGAACAGCTTGCCGTGGACCTTACGGCGGAGCTCGCCAAGCGCGAAAAGGATTTTCACGTAAAAAAAGCGCTCGATTTTGCCCTTCTGGAGGATTTTGACCATCTCTATCGTTATGCCGATCTTTTGGAAGAGGACGACGGCATACACGCCGAAAATCTGGTTGGCAGATATACCGAGATCATGCCGGGGCGCCCGACCGTCGCACATCACCGCCACCCCGTGGATAACGTCAAACGCAATATTATCGGGCTGAAAAGCGACAAGCAGACCGTACTCGACACGATGATCATCACCGCGGCGGAACAGCAGACCATGAACTATTATATGAATCAATCGGGCTTCTATAAAAACGACAAGGGTAGAAAACTCTACGAGGAGATATGCCTTGTGGAAGAGGAGCACGTTACGCAGTACGGATCGCTGATGGACAGCACTGCGGGCTGGTTCGAGATGATGCTGTGGCACGAATACGTGGAATGTTACCTGTATTGGTCGTGTTTCGAAACGGAAACGGACAGGCGCATCAAAAAGATCTGGGAAGAGTTCCTCGTAACGGAGATTTCCCACCTGCATGCGGCGGAGAAACTCCTTAAAAAATACGAAAAGAAAGATCATACCGCAATCATCGGGGACGGAACTTTCCCCGCTCCGGTATCTTTGCATGAAAATATCGATTACGTGCGCGGGATTCTGAACGATACGGTACAGTTCACGGGCGTCGAGGCCGACTACAAAAATATTTCCGACATCAAACCGGACGGAAGATATTTCCAATATCAGAAACTCGTCAATTCGCCGATCAATTCCGTTCCGTCGCATACCGTGATAAAGGAATATATAGAAAAGAAGGGGACGGATTATCGTTTTGAAACCGCGGAAAACCCGATCAAGGCGCTCCGCGACAGAAAGAAGGACAATATATCCGTGGGCGTCGCGCCTTCTGCGGCGCAGAGCACGGGATTTAAACCCAATAAGTAATGAGCCGAGCGGCGGTTTGCGGACCGCCGCTTTTGCGCGTTTGTGTTCATTTTGCTTAAGGAATGTGTCCGTTTTGCAGTTTTGTTTGCACGTATTGACAAATCGCACGCGCAAGGTTAAAATAATTTTAAAGAAAAAATTTCCGTAAAAGGAGGAAAATCATGGCAAGGACGATTTTAAACGAAATCAGCTACTGCGGCGCGGGCTGCAGAAAGGAGCTTGCGGGCGAACTTGCGAGAAAGAACATGAAGCGGGCTTTTGTCGTTACGGACAAAGATCTGATCAGATTCGGCGTGGCGAAGATGGTGCTCGACGAACTCGACAAGGCAGATGTGAAATACGAAGTTTTTGACGACGTCAAGGCAAACCCCACCACGAAAAACGTAAAGGACGCGCTTGCGGCGTTCAAGGCGTTCAACCCCGACGTGATAGTCGCGGTCGGCGGCGGTTCGGTTATAGATACGGGCAAGGCCGTCGGGATCATCGCGAACAATCCCGAATTTGCGGACGTCGTTTCCCTTGAGGGGAACGCTCCGACGAAAAACAAAGCTTTTCCGATGATTTGTTTTGCAACTACGGCGGGCACGGCGGCGGAAGTTACCATCAATTACGTCATCACGGACGAAGCGGCGCACAGGAAACTCGTCTGCGTCGATCCCAACGACATACCGTTTTTGTCTTTCAACGACGCGGAAATGATGATGAGCATGCCGAAGGGTCTGACCGCCTCCACGGGCATGGACGCGCTTACGCACGCCATTGAAGGTTATATCACGCTTGCCGCAAATCCGCTGACGGATCTGCTTTGCTGGAACAGCATCAAATTCATTGCGGAAAACCTTAAAAACGCCGTGGATAACGGTAAGGACGTGCAGGCGAGAGAGGGGATGGCTTACGGTTCTTACGTGGCGGGCATGGCGTTTTCCAACGTCGGCCTCGGTATCGTGCATTCTATGGCGCATCCGCTCGGCGCGCGGTTCGACACGCCGCACGGCGTTGCGAACGCGTTGCTTCTGCCGTACGTAATGGAATACAATAAACCGTATTGCAAGAAAAAATACGCGGACATTGCGCGCGCTATGGGCATATGCGTAAACGATTTGAATGAAGACGCTGCTGCCGACGCCGCGATCGAGGCCGTGAAAAAACTCAGTCTTTCCGTCAACATTCCTCAGCACCTGAGCGAGATTGGCATAAAGGAAGGCGATTTAAGGCAGCTCGCCGAAGACGCCTTTATAGATCCCTGCACCGGCGGAAACCCGCGCCCGACGAGCGTGGAAGATATTTTAGACATCTATAAAACAGCGCTATGAAGCAGTAAAGGCGGCCGATCGGCCGCCTTTATTGTTTTCCGACGATTTCGTAAATGTCGCGTCGTGCAAGGTTTTCAAAATATTTTTTCAGCTCCAAATTTTTATCCCGCTTTTCTTTGGGATAAGAACCGTACCTTTTTTTGACGTCGCGCATGCGCTCTTCTATGTCGACAACCCCTTCTGCCGCCCCCAAAGCGTCGCAAAGCTGTATAAGTTTGTCATAGTCGTCATATTCCGCGAGGGCGAGTGCCTGTTCCAGTTCTTCCTGCTCGCTCGGCAGGATATCGAACCGCCCGATATACGTCTTAATGTTATGGTCGCTGAAAGAATGCGTAAGGCAGATTTTTGCGACCTGCGGATAACCTAAACCGAGCATATAAGTATATCCGTCGTAAACATGCCCTAAATGCCGCGTGCCGAATTTTCTGCCGATATCGTGCAACAGGCCCAGAATATAAGCTTTTTCCCCGTCCATACCGCAGGCAACCGCTATTTTTTCGGCGCACATGGCGACGTTGCGGCTGTGATCGCCCCATGGTCCCGGATTGCAGATTTCGGCCTCTTTTAAAATATTTTCCGCTTCACGCCTTGTCGGCATGGTGGTATTTTCCGTATTTTTCATATATTTCCTCCTAAAAGAAAATAAACGTATACGCTTGCCTTTAAGGTGTGCGTATACGTCGCGTTTGGTGGAACGCCCGTTCCTAAAAGCGAACTTGATTTTAATCACGAATGGACGAAATGCTTGGTTGAAAAAAAGTTATATTTTGAATAAATAATTCAAATGCTTTATTATTTGTTTTTTGGCATACTCTCCAACTTTTGAAAGATTTAGTTCTGCAATAATATTATCGTATCGTTGTCCATTAAAATACATTAGTGTAAATTTTCTACGTAAAAGAATAGGAGCATAAGTATCTTCATTTGCAATAGTTTGTTCCAATTCTTGATACGCAAACTGCATTCTGACTATATCCCGTTTTACTTCATATAAATCAAAAAGATTTTTATAATAATATATTTTATTATCAAAATTATAATAATTTTCAGTTAAAAATTCTATAGCTTTGTCTATATCTTTTTCAACTAATTTATAATATAATGTTTTTGCTTCAGGATAAAATTTTCTACTATTGCTTATAGATTTTTCGTATGCTTCGAGTTTAACTAAAAGTGTTTCGAGCAATGTTTTATCTGGAAAAGATTGATGCACACAACATTTGAAATATTGAAAAATATTAAATGGATTTTCCGGATAATCCAAATAGTTCTTTTTTGCATACATCATTGCCGCATCATAGTCTTCTAACGTAGTATAAACTTCTACGAGCTCACGTCTTGCTGTAATATAATTAGGCGCACTGGAAATACATTCTTTAAATTTTGATAACGCTGAATCGTATTTAGAAATAAACTTATAATAAAAGCCTATTACAAAATTAATTTGATTGCTATCTAAAATTGATTCACCATTGATTTTCTCATGGGCAATTGTTAATACTTTATTATCTCGTTTATGGGCTAATGCCATGCAATAGTAATAATAGAAAGTATTTAAAAGAGGCAAATCCCAAAATCGAGAATCTTTATATGTTGTTGCGCAAAGTTCTAAAACTCTGGCATATTTTTGAGTATTATATAATTCAATTATAGCTCTAACTATAACAGATGGGTATAAATATTTATAGTCGAAATTGAAATTTTTTTCATCAATGATTAATGTTTTAAAATTAAAATCCAATTGAGAGTAACAATATTCATCTAAATTTGCTGCCGCCATATCTTGTTTAAATTTTGAAAATTCTGTGTTTAACAATTCTTCAATTTCTTTTGCTTTTTTGATTCTGTTCCTATCAAAGTAGTCGCAAATCAAAGGGGATGTGGATATAATATCCTTTGTTACGCCAATTTTTTGGCAAATACATAACGAAATTAAATTATGATAAATTGATTCATAATTTTCATTAAGTTCATTTACTTTTAAAACAAGACTAACTGGTACGTTAGGATATGTAGCTAAAAATGCTAAATAGCCCATAAATACAGCCCGCTGTTCTTCAGTATTATATGATAAAGTTTCTAATGCTGAGTCTATAATTTTTATTGCGTTTTGAAAGGAAAACTCTGTCAATAAATGGGTTCTTTTCGATTTTGTTTCTTCCAATCCATATTCTTCAATTAAACGTGCACAATATTTAATATGGACAGGATGTCCTGTAACGCAACCAGAAAAGAAAATGGCATCATCTCTATCTAATCCAGCATATTGTTGCAATAAACGTAATTTGTTTGAATTATCAAGTTCATTTATATCTACGCAAAAAATTTTGTTGGCATTTGTTAATTTAAACGAATTGACGTGGTGTTTAGATACAATTCCAAATGTAAGTTCTGGGCGAATTTGAGTAATTGCCTTATTTAACCACCATATAATGTCTTGATTTACAATTAGTCCACCTTCATCTTTAAATATAACAAATTCTTTAAAATCTTGAATTTGTTTCAATTGAGTAATTAAAATATTTATTTTGCTATCGAAGTCTAATTTATTAAGAGAAATAATATCTTCTTTCCCGTATCCCGCTTCGACCAATTTACAGATTAAGTCTTCGATAGATTGATTTTTAGTAAAATCAATTAAAATAGGACTATAAGTTTTTTTAAATTCATTTGTTTTTAACAAACATTGTTGAATAAAAGATGTTCGTCCTATACCTTGAAATCCAGCAGCGATAATGCACGTTAATGGCGAGGAAGAATCAGAAAAGTATCGATTTTGAAAATCTAATAGTTCTTTTTCGTGACCAACGTAGCTAACATTTGTATCTTTAAAATTAGAGTGTAATTCATTTAATTTTGTATTTATTTTCCTATAAGCAACCAATGGACTTTCAATAGGCTTTAAATTTAAAGAGTCTATTCCTTGTGTCATCCACATAGGGATACGTTTGTCCTGATAACTAATTTTTGAATCTATGATTATTGGGAAAATTTGTTTTATTTTTCCCAAATTGACATTTTCAATCGCTATATTTAATTCTTCTTTAACCCATTTGCTTTCAAGTGCCTGGTCTGACAAAAAAATCACGAATAAATCAGTATTGTTTAGCGCATCAAGTATTTGTTCAAAAGTCTTTTCGCCAGTTTCAAAAGAAAATTTATCATAAACAGCCTTGTCTTTTCCAAATTTATTTGCGATTTGTTCAACGTATTCTTTGTCAAAACTACTATGAGATAAAAATACTTTTGCCATATGTAGCTCTCCTTTAAATGTTTTTCTTAAAAATTGTATTTAACAGCAATTCACATTGCTCATTGTCGAGTTTCATTTGTTCTTTGATTTGCCCGACAATGCGTCGAGCAAAGGTCTTGATAGTAGCATCGTCAAAGGACAGATATTCTGGATTTTTTGATTTCTCTGCTTCGTAGCATGCCATTGCATTATCAAACCAATCGTTTTCGTTCATGTGTCCCTCGAATGCTTTTTACTTTATTTGTTTTATTATAGCACAAGAATGGGTGAATTTCAATACATAAGTTTAAGAAACTCGAAAAAATGACAAAAACAATAGTTATAAGATGTCATAACTATTGAAATACATACCTGCTTTGCCTTTATTTCTGTAAATGAGCAATAATCAGCGTCTATTTTTTGCTATACTACACAAAGATATAAATTAGATCGGAAGAGCACACGTCTGAA
>ERZ506942.307-NODE-307-length-12986-cov-4.83714_pt1 | contig 12986 bp, 5 predicted proteins | sample MGYA00512900_ERZ506942 | MGnify/ENA metagenome assembly ERZ506942
ATAGACCCCAAGCGCACGCAGTTATACGTCAGCAGCCACGACGGGGGATACGGTTCCGAGTGGCTGACCGCCGCTTCGGCGCGCTTTGAAGAATATTATAAGGACGTATCCTTCGAAGACGGCAAGACGGGCGTGCAGATCATACCCGATACGCCTAAGGTTATCGGCACGGCGATGCTCGCGGACATTAAAAATTCGCGCAACGAAGTCATCTTTACGGAAAGCGTGTATTATTACGATTATTTGGCCGCCGGCGCAATGGCGGAAGTTACCGATATCGTGTCCGGCAAAAATTCCGACCTGACCGAATACGGCGACGAGGGCGGCAACATCGAGGGCAAGCTCACCGAACAGCAGATAGCTTATTACAAGACTTCGGACGGGAAATATTACGGCGTTCCGCATTACGCGGCGTTCATGGGCATTATGTACGACGTAGATCTGTTCGAGGAAAAGATGTTCTATTTTTCCGCCGATGAAAATAACGGAAACGACGGTTTCATCGTCAAGGAAAACGATAAGCGTTCGGCCGGCCCCGACGGCGAATTCTGCGAAATCTGCGCCGCCAACGGCTATGATTACAGCGGACACACGTGCGACGACGGCCTGCCCGCCACGTACGACGATTTCGTGAAGCTGTGCGACTATATCGTGGGCGCCGGCGTAACGCCGCTCATCTGGTCGGGCGAAAACCATGCCGATACGCTCGGCAAATTTATGGCGCAGCTCGCCGCCGATTTCGAAGGCAGCGAATACGCGCTCAATTTCAGTTTCGACGGCACGGCGACGCATCTTGTAAAGTCCGTGGACGCGAGCGGAAACGTTACTTATAAAGAACCTACGAAAATACAAAACAGCAACGGGTACGAACTGTACTCCTCGGCGGGCAGATATTACGCGGTGGATTTCGTGGAAAAAATACTTTCCAAGTCGAATTACCACCACGATCTCGCGTTCAATACCACGCATTCGCATATGGACGCGCAGGACGATTTCCTGTACAGCAAGGATGAGGACAGGAGGATCGCCATGCTGATCGACGGCAACTGGTGGGAAAACGAGGCCGACGGCACCTTTGCCGATATGTCCAACGGCAAAGACGACGATCCCAATTCCCGTCATAGCCGCCGCATAGGGTATATGCCGCTGCCGAAGGCGACCGAAGATCAGGTGGGCGAGGGCGTTACGCTCACGGACTTCCTCTATTCCATGGGCTTTATCAACGCGAACGTTACCGATCCCGTGAAACTCGATTTGGCGAAAAAGTTCCTGAAATTCGTCAACTCGCAGGAATCGCTGGAAGAATTCACCGTTATTACGAGCGCGCCGAAGAGCCTCGAATACGAGATGTCGGAGGAATCGCTGGAAAAAATGACCTATTTCGGACAGAGCGTGTGGAGCACGAGACAGCACGCCACGGTCATCTATCCGTACAGCACCAACAGGCTCTACCTCAACCACCAGTCGGATTTCGTTTTCCAGGGAGGCTTCAATTCCCTGATCGGAGGTCAGGTGGTAACGGATATTTCCAAAAAGATAAACGACGAACACATCTCCGCGAAGGAAGTGTTCGACGGCATTGTGAGTTACCGCACCGCGGAACGCTGGAACGCTACATATTCGGGTGAGTTCAAGTGATTAAGGCTAAGAAAAGACAAATAGAAAAGGATAGCGGAAAGCTGGACGCCGTCAAACGGAAGATCTCGGACTTTTTCTACTCTGTCAGCGTAAAGGTGCACGAAAAATTGCCGCGCAGGAGCGGCCGCGCCGCGGCGATCGGGCTGAAAAAGCGCAACGACATGATTTTTTACTGTCTGATGATGCTCTTTCCCATCGCCCAGTTCTGCACGTTCTACATAGCGGTGAACCTCAATTCGGTGATTTTGGCGTTCAAGAATTACGAAACGCTGGACGGAACGTACGGCTGGGCGGGGTTTGAAAATTTCAGACTGGTCTTTTACAACCTGGTGCACGAACCGACCTTGCTGTATTCCGCGAAGAATTCTCTCATTCTCTACGCCTGCGGGCTGGTGGTCGGCGTGCCGCTCGCGCTGATGTTCAGCTTTTACATCTACAAGAAAAAGCCGCTTTACCGCGTGTTTAAAATCATGCTCTTTCTGCCTTCCATCATCTCGGCCATCGCCATGACGGTCATGTTCAAATACTTTGTGGAAAGGGCTATCCCCGAACTGCTGGAACTGATCTTCGGCAAAACGTACACGGGGCTGCTTTCTTCCGGCTCGGCCACGGCGTTCGCCACGCTGGTGTTCTATTCCATATGGATAGGTTTCGGCACGGGCATACTGATGTATTCGGGCGCGATGAACGCCATTTCCGATTCCGTGGTGGAGGCGGCGCAGATAGACGGAATAGGCACGGTGCGCGAGTTTTTTAACATAACGATACCGCTGATCTGGCCCACCATCGTAACCTTTCTGGTCGTCGGCGTGGCGGGAATATTCACCAATCAGATGAACCTGTTCAGCTTTTTCGGCCCGAAAGCGGAAAATAGCCTTTCCACCTTCGGATATTATCTTTACAGCAACACGCAGTCTGCGACCACGGCGGATTATCCGTATCTCAGCAGCATGGGCATCGTGATGACCTTTATCGCCGTGCCGCTCACGTTGCTCGTCAAGTTCCTGCTCGAAAAGTTCGGGCCGAGCACAGATTAGGAGGGGGCGTATGGAAGAAAATCTGAACAACAAAGAAAACGCCGTTTCCGAAACCGCGGCCGCCGACGCCTGCGCGATCGAGGGCGCCGCGGCGGTGCCGACGGCGGCGGAAAAGAGAAAAAGGCGTTTCAGCATAGTCATGCTGATTTTGGGGATCATACTCGTTCTATATTCGATATCCCTGGTCGTGCCTATCGTATGGGGCATGCTGTCTTCGCTGAAAACCAAAGGCGAATTCAGAAACAACCTTTTCGGCCTGCCGGGGGGCTGGCCGTGGAACTGGGCATGGGAAAATTACGGTTCGGTGTTCCGCACTTTCGCCATCCCCGTGGAGGCCGGCGCGGGTTCGAGAGACGTGTATTTTCTCGAAATGATGTGGTACTCCCTGCTGTACGCGGTGGGGTGTTCGTTTGCGGCGACGTTCGTCGCGAGCATAGTGGCTTATCTCGTGGCGAAGTTTCCCTATAAGTTTTCCAAAGTGGTGTATACGATCGTCATTGTGGCGATGATCTTACCCATCGTAGGTTCTCTGCCTTCGGAAATCCAGATGGCGCGCGCACTCGGATTTTTCGACCACATCTGGGGACTGTGGCTGATGAAGGCGAATTTTCTGGGCATGTATTTCCTCGTTTTCCACGGCGTGTTCAAAAACGTGCCGCAGGAATTTTCGGACGCGGCTTACGTGGACGGCGCGGGCAATCTGAGCGTGCTGTTCCGCATCGTCTTTCCTATCGTGAAAAACACCTTTTTCACGGTCATGCTGCTCAACTTTATCGCTTTCTGGAACGATTACCAGGTGCCGCTTATCTACCTGCCGAACTTTCCGACGGCGGCTTACGGCCTGTACTGGTTTACGAGCGCGTCGTTGCAGTCGAACTCCAACGTGCCGATGCGGCTCGCGGGCTGTATGACCGTTCTCGTTCCCATACTGGTGCTGTTTCTGTTCTTCAGCAACCGACTGATCGGCAACATTACGATCGGCGGATTAAAAGAATAAATAAGGAGGATTGGAATGAAAGAGAAAAATGCCTGGCGCAGAAGCGCCCTGATCGCTACGTTCGCAATCCTGCTCGTCTGTCTTTGCGCGACGATGATATTCGCGCGCAGGACGGACGCGCAGAGCGAACTGCAGGACGAGTACCGCATCAATACCGTTCTGAGCGTTCCCGACATGCAGGTTACCGTGGACGGCAAAAAGTACGACGCCGACACCACGATCCGCTTTCCAAGCGGCGCGGCGTACGCTTCGGAAGAAATCACGCTTTCCGAAATGGGCAGATACACCGTGGAAAACCGCGCGACGGTCGGGGGCAGGCTTTACAGGGAATACCTTTATTTCACCGTATACAAAGACCTTTACGAAACGACGGGCGGCATGAACGCGACGGCCGTTTATCAGCCTTCGCCCCTCGTGCCCGACGTGGACGGCATCTACCTGCGGCTCGATTCCGGTTCGGTATTCCGCTACAACAGGGTGATAGACCTCAAAGAACTTGGCCGGGATACGCCGATCATCACCACGTTCTATTCGCCCGAAAAGGTAGGGGAAATGGACGGGCTTACGCTCTGGTTCACGCTTACGGACGTTTACGACGAGAACAATTACGTTACGGTGAGATGCAACGCCACCCGCGACGGGATCGGCCACGGCGTTACCTATCTGCAGGCGGGCGCGGCGGGACAGCCTACCACGGGCGTGGAATGGAATCTCGGCAAAGTCCACAGAAATAATATTTACGGTTTCGCCATCAGCGCGTCCTTCTACGGCGTGCCGAAGAGCGGAGAAATGGAAAACAACGGCGTCGATCTTTATTTCGACACGGAAACCAACCAGGTTTTAAGCAAAATGGGCGGCGGCAACAGCAACCTCGTCGTCGATCTGGACGATCCCGCGTACTTCACCGATCTCTTCGGCGGTTTTACCACGGGCGAAGTATTCCTTTCCATTTATGCGACAGACTTGCAGAAATCCACGTTCGGGCTGGAGATCAAGTCCATCGCCGGGCACGATCTTTCCCAAAACAAGCTGGTGGACGATCTCGGCCCCGACATTACGGTGGATTTCGGCGAATTCGCGGCGGACGCCCTGCCGCAGGGACTGACGGGGCATCCGTATCCCCTGTTCACGGCGGTCGCGATAGACCAGTATAACGGCGAAGTGGAGGTTTCCGCGAACGTATACGAAAATTATTACAGCAGCAACAAGATAGACGCGTATGTCGAAAACGGCGTGTTCCTGCCCGACCATGCGGGCAAATACACCATAGAATACAGCGCGTCGGACTGGACGGGGAACGTCAGCCGCTATCCCGTGGATATCGTCGTGAGCGACAGCGCGCCCGCGCTCGTCCTCGACGTAGACGAAGCGGAACGCGTTACGAGCGGTTACGTGGGCACGAAAATACCCGTCAGCGAAGCGCTCGTTTCGGGCGGCGCAGGCGGCGGCAGGGTAGTCAAGACCGTGCTCGGTCCCGACGGGGAGGAGATCGCCGCGGAAGAATATTTCGTGCCGCGCACGGCGGGCGAATATACCGTGAAATATACGGCGCAGGACTACGTGTCGCAGCAAAAGACCTACGAATATAAGGTGAACGTAACGCTCGGCAGCGATCCCGTGTTCGAGGATGAGGCCGCGCTCCCGCGGTATTTCATTACGGGATCGACGTATGCGCTGCCAAAACTTACCGCGCTCAATTACACGGAAAACGGCTGTACGGAAATAACTACGGGCATTAAGGTCAAGGACGGTTCGGGCGAGCGCACGCTCGGCACGGACGGCAGAACGGAATTTACCGGCAGCGGCGAGGTGGTGATCACCTACGTTGCGAAATCCGCCACGGGCAGCGCGGAGAAGAGCTATACCGTGCCCCTGCTCGACGTATGGAACGAGGAGGGCACGCTGGATATGGAAAACTACTTCGCCCTCGACGGGTTTGCGACGCGCGGCGCGGCGGAGGATTACGTATGGTTCGGCACGTCCGGCGCGAAGGATACCGCAAAACTTACGTTTGCCAATCCCTTGCTCACGAGCGAGCTTGCGCTTAACTTCCGCGTCAATACCGAGAAAAACGCTTACGACGCCGTGAACGTCTATCTGGAAGACGCGAAGAGCGGAGAAACGCTGAAATTCACCTACCGGAGGAACGGGGACGCCTCTTCTTTCCGCATCAACGACGGCGCGACGATATATAACCTTTCGTCTTCTTTCTCGAACGCGCAGGTGAACGAATTCCGTTTCCGCTACGACAACGCGGATCCGCGCGTTTCCTACGCGGGCGACGGCGAATACGTGAAGGTTCCGACCGCGGCGGACGGAACGGCGTTCGACGGTTTTGAAAGCGGGCTCGTCTATCTCACCTTGGAGATCACGGGCGTGAAAGGGGACAGCGAAATTTTCGTAAGGGAACTCAACAAACAGATATTCAACGAAGCGCCGCTCGACAGAGTGGAGCCGAGTGTGCAGATTCTCGGCAGCTACGGCGGAACGATGGAATACGGTTCTGAAATATCGGTCAACGAAATCGTATGCGCAGACGTGCTCGATCCGAATCCGCAGGCGCTGCTCACGGTGAGCGCGCCCGACGGGAACCCCGTGGTTTCCGTGGACGGCGTTACGCTCGAGAACGTGGCTCCCGCCGCGTATAAATTCAAACTGGACGCGTTCGGCACGTACAAGATCAGCTTCAAGCTCAACGACTGGCGCAACAGCGGCAGCAAGTCGTATTCCGTATTCGTGGTGGACGACGTCGCGCCCGTGATTTCCCCCGAAGGGAAAATGATCTCGGAAGGCAAACTCGGCGCAACGGTGGTCGTGCCCTCCGTAACGGTGAGCGACAACGTTTCCTCCGCGGAAAAGATAACCGTGGAAACGTACGTGCTGCTGCCGACGGGCAGAATGATAAAACTTCCCGGCAATTCCTTCATCGCGTCCGTAGCGGGGGAATACGCCGTGGTGATCGCCGCCCGCGACGAAGCGGGCAATATCGGCACCTACCGTTACAATCTGACGATCAAGGAGGGCAGATAAATGAAGATTTGGAAAATAACGGCCGTTCTCTGCTGCCTCATCATGGCTTTTTCGCTGGTCGGCTGCAAAAGGAGCGCGCAGCCCGTGGACACGATAGACGTTTCCGAAGGGGAGGTGCCGTACACGGGCGGCACGCACGTTTTCAACATCAAAAAGACCAACCGCAATATCGTGGAAAACGGGAAAAGCGAATATAAAATCGTCGTTCCCGCGGACGCGGAAAGCGAAATAACCGTGGCGGCGGACGAGATTAAGGTTTGGGTGCAGAAATCCACGGGCGTGATCCTGGAAACGCTGACCGACGCCGACGCCGCGTGGTCTTCCTCTGCGAAATACATATCCTTAGGGGATACGAAAACGGCGGAGGCGGCGGGCGTGGCTCTCACGGAAGAAGTCGGGTTTTCGGGCTATCAGATCAAGTCGAAGGGCGAGTGCGTTTTCGTGCTGGGCGAAACGGACAGCGGCGTGCTGTTCGGCGCCTACGAACTGTTGTACGATCTGGTGAACTTCCGCGCTTACAGTTCGGACGAATACGCCTACGACGAAAAGACGGAGATCGCTTTCAGCGAATACGACGTTACCGACATTCCCGATTTCAATTACCGCGTTACCGCATACGGGCTTTCCACCAACGACGCCTACCTTGCGAGAAGGCTGCGCTATAACCAGTCGGACGACGTGTGGATCCCCGTGGACGGTGCGACGTGGCACAATACCTTCAAATATCTGCCGCCCGAAACTTATAAGACCGAGCATCCGAAATGGTACAGCGGGGACGGCACGCAGCTCTGTTTCCTCGCGCACGGAGACGAAGCGGAGGCTGAGGAACTCTATCAGACGCTGCTCGCAAAGCTTATATCCTGCCTCGAAGAATATCCCGACAGGCAGAACATAACCATCACGCAGGAAGACAAGCGCACGTGGTGCGATTGCGCCGCCTGCAAAGAAAATCTGCAAAAATACGGCACGGACGCCGCGACCGTGGTGCAGTTCTGCAACAGGATAGCGGAGGACGTGGAAAAATACTTCGCGGAGAAAAACAGTTCGCGGCAGGTGAACATCTGCTTTTTCGCCTACCATATGACGACGAACGCGCCCGTGATCAAAAACGCGGACGGCAGCTATTCTCCCGTGGACGATTCCGTGGTGTGCCGCGACAACGTGTGCGTGTTCTACGCGCCGATCGACGCCGATTACTCGCATTCCTTCTACGAAACGGAAAACGCCTCTTTCGCGGAAACGATGGACGCGTGGCGCGCGCTTTCCGACAAACTGTATCTGTGGCTGTACAGCACGAACTTCCATTACTATCTCTACCCGTTCAACAGCTTCAACAGCATGCAGGGAAATTACTGGTTCGCGCTCAACCGCGGCGGCAGCTATATGTTCGACCAGGGACAGTGGAACAATTCCAACTCCACGGGCTGGGGCAGGCTGAAAGTGTGGCTCAACAGCAAGCTGCAATGGGACAGCTCGCTCAACATGAACGAACTGATCGACGAGTTTTTCGGGAATTATTATAAGCAGGCGGCGGAGCCGATGCGCGAACTTTTCGATCTCTACCGCATGCAGTGCGTCTATATAGAAGAAACGCTGAACACCACGGGCGGCATTTACCTGAACAACGTAAAATCGGAATTCTGGCCGCAGAGCACGCTCAACGCGCTGCTCGGCAAAATAGACGAAGCCTACGCCGCCATAGAGCCGCTCAAAGAGAGCGACGGCGAACTGTACGCTTCTCTCCGCGACAGGATATGCCTCGAAAGCCTGGCGTACCGCTATCTCTATATCGAACTGTATTCGGGCAGAATGACCTCCGGCGAAGCGCTGGAAGAGAAAAACTCTTTCAAGGAAGACTGCACCGCGCTCAACGTAACGAAAGTGAAAGAGGGCGGGGACATAAGCGAGCTCTGGGCGAGCTGGGGCATAGCGTAGGATATAATCTGAAAATACCTCGGTTATCGAGATATTTAATAAAACAGGAGGAAAAAAGATGAAAGGTAAAAGTAAAATTTTACTGGCGCTGGCGCTCGTCGTAGTTTCCGCATTGTGTCTTTACACGGCATGTGATAAGACGCCGAAAACGGAAGTTACGATAACGTTAGGCGAAAAGACGGAGTACGAACTTGATCTTTACGAACAAGTTACGCTCACAGCCACCGTTACGGGCACGGAAGAAAAGGTCGTATGGACGACTTCGGATTCCGCGGTCGCCTCGGTGGAGGGAGGCGTGGTTACGGCGCTGAAACAGGGCAGCGCCACGATCACCGCGTCGGCGGCGGGCAAGTCGGCCGACTGCACGATCAAGGTAACGCCTTCGGGCGCGGTGCCGCAGATCGTGGGGATAAATTCGAGCGTTACCCTTAAATTGGGTACGACTGCCAAGCTTTCCCCGCAGGCGGAATATAAGGGCAGCGTTATAGACGTTTCCTTTACCTACGAGAGCGAAGACCCCGCCGTGGCCACCGTGGAAAACGGCACGATAACGGGCGTGAAAACGGGTAAGACCACCGTATTCGTGCGGGCGGCTTACTTCGGTTATTCCATGGAAGAGGAAGTCGCCGTTACGGTGCGCGACAACGTTTCCATAAATTTGGACGTCAGTTCTCTTTCGCTCGCGCTGAGCGAACCGACGGAGGAATTCCACAGCACGCACCAGCTGGTGCCGGAGATCACGGAAAACGGCAGTCCCGTTACCGACCTCAGCAAGGTTACGTATACGAGTTCTGACGAAAACGCGGTTACGGTGAGCGAGGCGGGCCTCGTTACGGCGGTGGCCATGCCGGAGGACGGCGGCGCCGTTACGGTAACGGCGAAATATACCAGCGCCAACGGCGATCTGTTCGACGCGTCCGTTGCGGTAACGGTATTCAAGCCCGAAGTCGCCGTCGGAGAAGAAGCGCTCGTGGCCGATATCAATGCGGATACGGCGAAGGCGCTGGAACTCGACATAAGTGCGCTTTTCGGTTACGGCGTTACGGCGGACAAAGTCGTTTCCGTTACCGACGTGGAAAAGAACGCCTCGATCGGGGTTTCCGTTTCGGACGGCAAACTCATGCTGACGAAGGCGGATATCTGGTCGGGCGAGAGAACGTACCGCGTGGAAACGGCGGACGCCGTTTACAAAATGCCGGTGGTAATGGCCACAAAAGTGATCAATACCGCGGCCGATATCGACAAGATGGGCGAATACAGCGAGGCGGATAAGTCCACCGATCTCAGCAAATATCAGCGCGGCGGCTACTTCCTGCTCGGCGCGGACATCGACTACGGCGGCAAGACCGTTCCGCAATGGTGCGGTTACGCGCAGAACAATTCTTCGACGGATACCACGACCACGGGGTTCATCGGCACGTTCGACGGGCAGAACCACACCATCAGCAATATGGTCATTCCCGGCAGCAACGGCGGGTTTATCGGAACGCTCAACGCGAGCGGCGTATTCAAAAACGTGGCGTTCGCCAACGCGAAAATCAGCGAAAACGGCTCTTTGATCTGTCTTTTGGGCGGCACGGTGGAAAACGTGATCGTACACGGTACCAAGACGGGCACTTCCGCAACCTGGGGGAGCTCCGGCCTGCTCTTCGGCAAGATCGTGAACGCTTCGGCGACGGTGAATAACGTGCTCGTCCTTTCGGAGGCCGCTCCGTCGGATATGGACGCGGTGATTTACGGCAAGGGCGACGACGGCAAGGCATTTAAACTGACCGACGTATACGGCGTATGCGTGGAAAAGCAGACCGTTGCCCTTTCGCAGGGCAACGCGGCGGCGATGACGCGCGTTCTCGTAAAAGCGACGGTGGATACGCTTAAAAACGACGACGGCGCAAGTTTCGAGAGGTTCAGCGGCTGGGATATGTCTTTCGGCGTTCCCATGAGCGATAAGATCATCGAGGTGATCTCGGATAAACTTCTTTACGAATTTTACATCGAGGATACGGGCGAACTGACGGTCGGCGAAAACAAGCTTTCCGCCAATGCGGACGGCGTTTCGTGGAGCCTGAAAGAACCCGTGGATAAAGTGAGCATAAACGCGGAAACGGGCGTAGTTACCGTGGAATACGGCGTTGCGGACGGCGCGGAAGTTACCGTTGTGGCGAAAAAGGGCGAAATGCAGTTCGAAAGGACGTTCAAAGTCAAGGCCTCCGTGCGGGAGGACAAAACCGCGGCGATCTCGGAATACTGGGATAAAAGTTCTTCCGGCGCCTTTGCCTTGACGCTGGACGAACTCAAAGGCGAGGGCGTTTCCTTCCTCGGCATGTACGACGAAGACGGCGGCAAACTCGAAGCCACGTTTGCAGACGGCACGGTTACGCTCGGCGAAACCGCCGACGCCGCGCTGAAAGCAAAGGACGCGGGCGACTACACGTATACCGTCGTCGCGAATAAAGACGGCGTGGTTACCGAATACGTGGTCAAGGCCGCGCTCGTTACGAAAATACTCACGACGGCCGCCGACCTCGATTCGATGGCGGAACTCAGCAAAGCCGATTCCACGAGCGACGTCGCGGCTTACCGCTTCGGCGGGTATTTCGCGCTCGGCGCGGATATCGATTACGGCGGGAAAGTCTATGCCTCCTGGTGCGGATACGCACAGTGCGATTCCTCGACGGACACCGTAAACAGAGGCTTTATCGGAATTTTCGACGGCCGCAACCATACCATAAGCAATATGAAGATCGAGGGCGGCAACAACGGTTTCCTCGGCATGGTCAATGAAATCGGCGTCGTCAGAAACGTAGCGTTCGCAAACGTGCAGGTCAGCGGCAACGCGGGATTGTTCTGCGTTTTCGGCGGCACGATAGAAAACGTGATCGTACACGGCAGCCGCTCGAGCGCTTCCAACGACGGCTGGGGCAGATCGGGCATTCTGATCGGCAAGATCGTCAATGCAAAAGCGGTCGTTAAAAATGTGGTCGTCATTCACAACGGCGCGCCCCTTGCCGCAAAAGACGGGATCGTTTACGGTACGGGCGACGGCGGCAAGCCGTATGCGCTGACCGACGTTTACGCCGTCTGCGCAGAAAGCCAGAAGATTGCCGATGAGGTAGGCGACAAAGCGGTCAATACCCGCGTTATGGCCAAGGCGAGCGTAGAGGAGCTTGCGGCGGACGAAAGCAAGAGTTTTGCAGGTTTCAGCGGCTGGGATATGTCCAAGGGCATACCTCTTTCGCAGGCGATCATAGACGTCATGTATCCCGCGGCGGAATGATGCCATAACTTGTTGTGTCGGCGGCGGCTTTTGCCGCCGCCGTATATTTTTTACGAGGTGCATAATGCTGGAAAACGAACGTTTTGTTTCGGCGGGAGAAGAATACTGCGATTTTGACCGCCGCGTGCCCGCGCCCTATATGCGGGGCACGTTCCTGCTTGAAAAAGAGGCGGAAAACGCCTTTATCACGATAACGGCTTTGGGTTTTTACGACCTTTACGTCAACGGCGCGCGTATCACGAAAGGCATTCTCGCGCCGTATATCAGCAATCCCGATCAGATCGTCGTATACGACAGATACGACGTGAAACGGTATCTGCGCCGCGGCAGAAACGCCGTGGGGCTCATTCTCGGCAACGGCTTTTCAAACGGTTTCGGCGGTTTCGTATGGGAATTCGACAAAGCGCCGTTCCGCGCCGCGCCGAAGACCGCGTTCGCCGTGGAGGTGAACGGGGAAAAGATTTTTTCAACGGAAAACGAGATCAAAACCGCGCCGTCGCCCATTCTCTTCGACGAACTTCGCCAGGGGGAGGTATACGACGCGCGTCTGGAAATAAAGGGGTGGGCGCTCCCCGGTTTCGACGACACCGAATGGCGGGCCGCCGTGGGCCGTGCGCGTCGTTCCGCTCGAAGACGGGTATTTGTACGACTTCGGCGTGAATACCGCGGGCGTGCCCGTGCTGAAAACGGACGGCAAGGCGGGGCAGAAGATCACGCTCGTGTGCGGCGAATGGTTCAAAAACGGCGATCTGGAGCTGGACAACATACGCTTTGCCGCGCAAAAACAATTCAAAAGGGAAGCGCAGACCGTGGAATACATCTGCAAAGGCGAGGCCGGCGAGGGATTTTCGCCCTGTTTCAGCTATTACGGCGGGCGCTACGTCAAGGTAACGGGAATAACGCCCGAACAGGCGGTAACGGGCCTTGTGGAATTTTCCGAGCAGAGCTCCGCGATCAGGAAAATAGGTTCTTTCACGTGTTCGGACGAATACGCGAACAAAACGTTTGAAAACACGGTGAGGAGCGATTTTTCCAATTTCTTTTATTTCCCCACAGATCGGAAGAGCGTCGT
>ERZ506942.312-NODE-312-length-12888-cov-7.51648_pt1 | contig 12888 bp, 10 predicted proteins | sample MGYA00512900_ERZ506942 | MGnify/ENA metagenome assembly ERZ506942
GTAAAACATATCGAGAAGCAACTAAATTCCTTACAGGACGGTATGCAACAGATACACAATACTATTTGAAGCTAAATGAATTAATTAAAACCTACGATTTAACCAACTATGATAAAGAAGTTAAAGGTCCACAAATGAGTAAGACTGGATACCAAGTGCCTATTCATAATTATTCAATAACCAGTTTGTTTGGAAATCGTGGAAATGAATTTCACCGAGGACTTGATATGGCAGCTACACAGGGTGAGCCGATTCATGCAGTTAAAGCTGGTAAGGTTGTTAAAGCAGAGTTTCACTACTCTTGGGGAAATTACGTGGTGATACAACACGAAGATGGATCAACCGCGTTATATGCTCACCAGCAACAATACCTAGTAAAAACTGGAGATAATGTTTTGCAAGGACAAATAATTGGCTATGTAGGAAGTACTGGGAATAGTACTGGCCCACACCTTCATTTGGAAATTTGCAAAGATAGTAGTCTTTCTCAGAGCATGTTAGTTGATCCGAAAACCTTATTATTCGGAGACTAAAAAAGGTAATCAATCTGACAAAGTAACAAGAAAATGGTTGGATTCTTAGACCTTTGATCAGGATATTGAGACTGGAATTGATATCTCGATTACGATGGGTTTGACAAATAAAACAAGTCCATTATCGAATATCGAGTGTATTATTGCCGTCTTTATGCTCATATTTTGAGCAGGTTTCACTAGATGAAAACAATTTATCTATCTTGAGGATTTCGTGTACGTATCGTTCAGTCTTGTATTGTAAATTAGTCATAAAATCAGACTAAGAAAAATTGGAAATATTTTTTTCTGATTTATTAAAAGTTAATTGAAATTATATGGTACTTCTTTCTTGGGAGGGTAGGTGCAGTGAAGGAAAGATATGGTCACCTTACTGTTGTTGAGGAGATTACTCATAATGGATATAAAAAATATCGTTGCCTATGTGACTGTGGGAATGAAACGATTGTATATCGATCAAACTTACTATCAGGTAGAACCAAAAGTTGTGGATGTGGAAATTATAAAAATAGGCATAAATATAAAAATTTGACAAATAAAACTTTTGGTAAGTTAGTTGCAATCAAGCCAACTAAACTGCGAAGTGAAGGAACTGTTGTTTGGGAATGTCAATGTCTGTGTGGGAGAAAAAAGTTAGTATCGGCAAAGCGACTTCTAAAAGGTGATGTAAAAAGCTGTGGATGTTTGAAATCAAAAAAGCATCACATTGAAAATAAAAAATTCGGATTACTTACTGCAAAGTATCCTTTGGACAATAACTGTTCATGGAAAACAAAATGGGTTTGTCATTGTGAGTGTGGCAGTATGTGTGAGATAAGTTATAGTAACTTATTTTTTGGACATACTCAAAGTTGTGGATGTTTAAAAAGGCAAGAAACAAGGACATGTGTTGAAGGGACAGTAATAGAGTGTCTAACGTCAAAATTACCGAAAAATAATACAAGTGGTGTTAAGGGAGTTTATCGTTCTAAAGAGAAATAGATTGCGTATATAACTTTAAAAAAAAAGAGGTACTATTTAGGATCGTATGATTCTATTAAGAGTGCAGCTCAAGCTAGAAAAGATGCTGAAAATAAATTGTTTCAACCTTTGATTGACAAATATCGAGGTAATCATTAATTATTGTGGATAATAATTAACAGTGATATATAAACATCTATAATATATTATTCATACTATTGATATTTAGTATAATCCTATGGAATTGAATATCATAGCAATGTATTTGAAAAGCAAATTGGAAAACAAATAGGTGCAACACCATAAATATGAAAAAATTGGGAAAAAGTAGAATGGAAATTTGCTTACGTCTCACGAGATAGCTCACACTATTAATCTGAAGAACAATGAAGTCGACTTTTAGAAATTGCTAGAAGAAAGTAAAGCGAATTATCACTAGTTACTATAGAGTAAGTTCAAATAAAGCATCTCCAACTTACATGGTTACATGAGGATATCAAATCGAAATTACTCAAGCTTCCTATGGCTAGAGTCGCGAGAAGTTGTTGGGCAGTAGACATAGGTTATATTGTTCTTAGCTACACGATCATTAGAAAGGAAATCCTATTATGTATAGTTATCAAGAAGATGCAAAAGTCCAAAAAAATCGCTGGTGGATTTTGATTGCTATATCTATGTTTACCTTCATGTCCACATTGGATGGCAGTATTGTCAATATTGCACTACCTACCATCTCAGATGATATGGGCATACCAATGAATCAAGCGGAATGGGTAGTGTCCGTTTATCTGATGATTGTCTGTTCTTGTTTGTTGCTGTTTGGTAAAATTGGCGATAGCCGTGGGAAAATCAAAGTATTTCGGATTGGTACGCTGATCTTTGTCTTGGGATCGCTGTTGTGTGGGTTCAATCATTCGCTAGGTATTTTATTGTTCGCACGGGTGGTACAAGCCATTGGTGCTAGTATGACTATGGCTACAAATGCCGGAATCATCACGGAAGTCTTTCCCATACATGAACGTGGTCGGGCATTGGGAGCAATAGGTGCGTTTGTTTCATTAGGCTCGATTGCTGGACCAGGTCTTGGCGGCTTGATTTTGTCCCAATTTTCTTGGGCGTACATTTTTTGGATCAATGTACCGGTGGGAATCGTAACGATGTTGATTGCTGAAAAATTCTTACCAAAAGATATCACCATGAGCGGCCATACAATCGATGGAGGGGGCTTTGCTGCCATTGCGGCTACGATTATCAGCTTTTTTGGAGCAATCTTTTTGGGGCAAGAAAGTGGCTTTTTCCATCCAGTCCCCCTTGTACTGTTCGTAATTTCAGTGATTGCCTTTGTCAGCTTTTTAAAAGTTGAAAAGAAAGCAGCCTCTCCATTGATTTCTTTCGGTATTTTTAAGAACAAGATTTTTACCATGAGCTTGATTACAGCCTTGTTGATTTTTTCTTCCAACTTCTTTGTCAATGTAGTGATTCCTTTTTATCTGCAAAATGCTCGCGGGTTGAGTCCTAGCTATGCTGGGCTGTTGATGATGGTCTTTCCTTTGATGATGGTCGTCGGGGCGCCTTTAAGCGGCTACCTGACCGACCGGGTTGGCCCGGAGATTTTGGTATTAGTAGGCTTGGGCTTATTGTCGGTAACCCAGGTCATGTATATGTTTTTGTCAGTGGACTCTCCTTTGTGGCTATACATTGTCGCTACTGCCATCATGGGTGCCGGCAATGCCTTGTTCCAGTCCCCCAATAATACGATGGTTATGAGCTCGGTCACTATCGAAAACTTGGGACTGGCAGGCTCGATGAATTCCTTTGCCCGAAATTTGGGGATGGTCAGCGGGATTTCGCTTTCTACGACGGTCTTATATCAAGCGATGTCTGCTAAGATGGGCCAGCAAGTAACTAACTATATCGCAAATCGGCCGGATGTCTTTTTATATGGAATGAAGATTACCTTTTTAGGCAGCTTTGTTTTGTGTTTTGTTGCCTTTTTCCTGACTATCTGGCGTATCAAAAAACAAGGAGGTATTCAGAAAAATGTCTGAAAAAACCACTGTTGAAGAATTTTTGGAGGCCTGCGTATGGGTGAGTGGGATTTCCATGGATGATGGAAGATGAAGTGAACTTCTAAAAGCCGAAAAACTCAAGTATTATCTTCAAAATACTAGTGCTCAATGAGATGCTTGATTTGATCACAAGAAGACTGCGAAAGCCGCTGGCAACCGCAAGCTAGGTATCCCACCGATGGACTACGTTTTAGAGGCTACTGGTTATGAATACGGAGCCAACGCTCTCATCTGCATAAGAATACATCACCCAGATTATGTAAAGATTTTCGATACTTCTGTCAAAAAATCATTAAGATAGATAAATGATTTCCGTCTAGTCAAATTGGTTCAGAATGTAGACACACAGATGGTAAGAAGTCACTCACAATTCGAGAATGGACTTGTCCTATTTGCCGTATACATCATAATCGAAACGTCAACGATAGTATCAATATTTTGACCAAGGGCTATGAATACAAGCATTGCCTTAGAAAACATCAAGAACCTTAGGAACAACGGGGATAGCTTGGTTAATAAGAGATACCGCTGTTTAGGCTTGCAAGTATACTCTTTTATCAAGAATTCCGTGGCTTTAGTCATGAGAGGCTTAATACTATGAAAATTTTCTTTAGCATTTTTGATTTAGGTTCCTTTTCTAATTATAATAAGATGACCACTACAGTAACCTACTGAAATATATAAACAGCCACTGTAGTACCATTTTCAAAGTAGTCTATGAGAGGAGAATCTTCATTCTTATGAACGCTGGAATTGCGGATATGAATTTAATAAAAAAAACCCTTAATGATTTTACTTCCAATTCAATATCAAAAGGTACTGGTATCAATTTAAGCACAATAAAAAAGCTGAAAAGTGGTGAAAGATCAGTGGAAAAGCTGAATCTTTTAGATGCTATAAAAATAACGGAATTTGCTATGAAAAATGGAAAAGCTGAGATTGAAATATGGAGATAATTATCGTCTAGTGAATTACTTGCCACTTAGCTGAATTTAACGATCCTTGGTGCTTGAAGGGGGAGATTCTTGGGAATAGAGCATACTTGCAAGCCTATGTCTTTACTAACAACGATATCTCTTATTAACCAAGCTATCCCCGTAGTTCTAAGGCTTTTACTTTTATCTAAGCAATAATCGTATTCAAAGGAAATTTTTGACCCTTAGAAAGTCTCATTTTATCAGACGTGAGCTTAGGCATTGCTGAATTTTGTTAATTCGGTTTTAGGTTGTGCTTTGAGCATAATATGAAAGTATTCTTTATCACGATTTCATTCATCTAAGGTAATGTGATGTGATTCTGAAATTCTTTCAAAGGCAGTTTTTGCATAAGCTGACATTACATCATCAATGACATGTTTACAATGTTTCACTACTAAAATAAGGGGGTAACCAAGAAGAAAAACTGAATGATTATTTGTATCTAATTCCATGGTATATCAACCATTTCCTATATAGACTGATTATGACATGGATTAAAATAAAAAGGCACTATGTCTTAATTGTCGGTTTTCGAGTTACCGAATGGCATTCATCACCCACCTATAGAGGATGGGCGACTTCTGCCTGAAATAAGTTACACTACTTATAACTTCTAATAAAATTAGATTGAGTCATTATTATTTAACATCAACGATTTTCCAGTTTCCATTTTTTTGTAATACTAATTTGTACTGAAAGTAGCTAGTGGTTTTTGATACATTATCAAGGTATTTTATCTTTGTACTCACTAGAAAATTTTTTCCGTTTTGTAGATAAACTGGATTCTCTAACTCCGAAAACTTTAAGTCAATATTGATTGGTCGCATCGCACCATTTTCAACATAATACTCCAATTCTTTTTCAGAAGCTGATGGATAAAGTTTAAAAAATGTTTCTAAAAAATCGGTGATTTCTTCCGTTGTTTTGGCATCAATTTCTGAATCGTTTTCTACTTGTTTTGCTTCATATTTTGCCTTGTCTGGCTTTCCAATCATTGTTGGCAAACTAGTTACTAAATGATTCCTGTTTTCATCTTCAAAGATTGTCACTCGATATGCAGAAGAAATTGATTGCGTCTTTTTTCCCTCTGTAATATGTTGCTCCACTAAAAATGAAACGACAAATTCTTCCGAGTGTTTTTCAACATCTAGAATTTTTACAGATTGAACTTCGGAACTCGTGGGAATATCTGCTCGAACCATATCTTGGATTAAAGCGAGACCGTTTTCTGTAAGGTACTGTTCGAGATTACTCATTCTCTTTTCAATTGCTTCTTTGTTATTTTTCCATGAAAAATATTCTTTCGCAAAATCCTCTGTAAAACTTTCAACGCCAGAAGTATTCACTACCTTCTCTTTTATAACCACTTTTTCATGAGTTGTATGTTGATCAATGGCGGTGAAATTTTTATAAACGCCAAAAGCAAGACTACAAGACAATAAAAGCCAAAGGGCAAGCACCATTTTTCGATGCTTACCCACGGATACAACTCGTTCTTTTTTCTTTTTTGGGCTCTTTTCCTTTTGATTCCGTTCAATTTTTATCTTCATTCTTTTTCCTCTTTTCTCTTATTTGTATCGGCCAGCTCCGATAAGATGCTGCCGCCAATAGTTTTCCGTTAGATTCGTCCACCCCACTGGATCTCCTGCATGAAACATGCGATTCTCCCCTGCGTAAATGCCCACATGGGTCACATAAGTACCGGCATCATAGGTTGAATGAAAGAAAACTAAATCACCTGGTTTGGCATCTTTTAGATCAATATGAGTCATGGCATCATATTGATCCTGAGCCACCCGAGGAAGTTTCAGGTCAACTTTGGCATAACACCATTGGGTCAAGCCACTACAATCAAACCCCGTTTCTGGACTTGAGCCACCAAACACATAGGCCGTTCCTTCATACTTAAATGCCTCATCAAAAATTTCTTGGACTATTTTGTCATCAAACTGAGTTGTAGTTAGGTATTGCTTCACTAATAAACAGTAAAACATATTGCCATAATTATACCGCCACCCACCATTTTCCTTAATCGCGATTGGGTTGGGGTAATCGACTTTTTGACCACCTGATTTTTCCTTTGAAAAAGATTCAGCTAAAGCAAAACTATGCTTCTTCCCGTTTTTCCCGACATGATCTAGATACCCGCCACCATAGTTATAGGCCTGAATAATACTATCTTGATCACACCCTAGTTCTTTGGAACGCTTAACCAAAGACGCAAAATAGAGACAGCCTTGTTTGATGGATGCCTCGGTACTTAATGAATTAGGTGGTAATCCGGCTGACTCAGAACTTTGCATAACGTCTTCCATTGTGCCACCAGATTCCACTTGAATAATCGCCAAAAGAATTGGAATATACTCTGTTATATCCGATTCTTTGGCATACTTTTCCACCATTGCACGGTGTTTCAATACTTCTTCTGAGACACTAGTTCCGCCAGGAGAAGTGCCAGAACTACCATTTCCCTCACTGTCTTCACCAAACAACAAACCCACACACATCAAAATACCCATAAAAGAGATGGTCAGAAAAGTTAATGAAATAACACCCACTTTCTTCAAGTTCATTTTTTCTCACCTGACCTTGATTTTGGACGATGGTTCATTCTTTTTTGTACTTTTTGATTGGTCTGCTTTGGCAGAGTGGACCTCTGTTTCACTTGTTGGAAAGAATTTTTCTTACTTGCTGATTGGCTTTTCCCTTTTGAAATGATTTCTTGACTAGTTAGTTTTCGTTTGATTTCGGGATTCAGATTTGCTCTCACAATCCGCTTTGGTGCTTCTTTTTTCAGCATCATATCTTTCTGAGGTTGAGCTGCTTTATCTATTGGAATATTCGCCCTTCTTTTTCCCTGACGATTTGTTGCTTCACTCAGTATCTTGCGTTTTTCGTCCATTTTCGCATTTCTTCGTTGTCGTTGTTTTTCTCGCAAATCCACTCGATCCGCTTTTTCTTGGAACAGTCCGCGCTTGAATTCTTCTGGTGCTTTTTTCGACTTTTCGATTCCTTTATGGAGATTGTATTTCAAATTCGTTGGCGTATTCCTTACCTGATCCTTTACTTGTTTAGTCTTATCTTTCACCAAAGCTTGGGTATCCAAAACTTTGCCGATTTTTCTCCCAGCCAAATTCATTCGGGATTGTTTCTTATTATTTGAAACTGGATTCTCCTTAGTCGAGTCAGATGGTACCTCGTGATCGTTAGGTAATCGTGAATTCTTTCGTAGAGAAGAACCGGATGGCTTAAATTTGGATTTTGATTGTTCCTTTGCCAACTTATTTCCGACTGCTGCACCACCACCAAAAGCCAAAGCTCGTCCCACATTTCGATTGAGTTGCCGCAATTTTCGATTCATTAACATTTGCGGTTTTCGCATGACGCGTCTTCCCATTGACTGGCTATCATTACTCTGGAGGTTGAACATACTCATAATGTCGCCCAATTTGAAATAGATACCGGCAAAGGTCACAATTTGCAGAAAAGCAACCATGAAAAATGGATAGGTTGCCGAAATATTGAAAAACATCGTGGAGATGCTAAATGCAGTCGTAATCACCAAAGTAACACCCGCTCGCATCATAATCGTATTGAATAAACGAATAATCGCCTTCTTTCCTAAACTTTCATAAGTCGGCAACATGGACAATAAGAAACTAATTGGCAGAAACATCGCAAAGATAATGAAGAGAATTTGCGAGAACAACATAATCCCTGTTAGAAGAAAAACAAAGAAGGAAATGCCAATATTGAACAATACCAAAAAGACCACGGTCCCTAAACGGTTCATGGTCTTGGTAATACTGAGATTCGCATTGTCATTGTCTTCAATCTCTGCCTTGACCGCTTCTTCCCGATCTTTGCCTTTGTTTTCATCTGGACTCACAGATAGAATCTTGTTGACCCGGTCTTCACCAATTTCTTCTATGTTGGAATCATCAAATTGCAGTAGTAACCAAGGTTGTTGGACTTGAATCGAAAACAAACTATCCCGAATCAAATCCACACTATCTTTTCCTTGGCTTTCTGAATTGGGTACAACGATCTCGGTTCCAAGGGTAAGGGCCGCTTCACTAACATCTGAGCTAAAGTCATTGATTTTTGTGATATAGGTAGGCGCATAAGCAATGAACGAACCCGATAGTAGAAAAATCATCACAAAATTAATCACGGCTCGAACTGCTTTCGTGGTTTCTCGTTTTAATAATCCGGTATACGCCACATACACCCCCAGAGCTAAAATCATCAATAATAGAAACCCAAAATAAAATCCGGAGGTCTGGAGTCCATTTTCAGTAATACCAGCCAATGTTTGGATATTCTTTCCAATACTTTCAGCCGTATCCGAAATGAAATCTAATTTGTAAGCCTCTTGAACCACATAACCCGTGGCGTTCGACAAATACAAACTCACCGTCCAAATGAAATTAGTAATGGCATAAAGACCATACATCACGCTTTTCCCTAAGCCATCACCCCAATTCCAAGGCAACCAATCCCAAGAGCTATCCACAAAGAAATCTAGTTGATAGTTGTTCAGTGAATATTTGGAATATAGATTTCCTGCTTCAACTGTATCATCAACTAGCCCTGTCGCCTCGGCTACCGTACCAACTAAACTCAATAGAACTATCAGAGTGAGTATGCTAATAAAAACGATTCCCACAATCCGAAAAAGTTTCTTTTTCATCCCCTCACTCCATTCTCTCTTGAACAGGTGGACGGGTATCAAAGGCATGGAAGAGTTCTTCAAAGACTGGATGTACCTGAACCACGCCTACCCGACCATACAAATCCTGCATCAAGCATTGGCCATTTTCCAAATCTCGTAGGCGTTTTTGATTGCTTTCATCTTCTCGATCCAAGCCAAAGAATTCCAAGGTTTTCTTGATTTCATGAATATCGGTACTGCGAAACGCAAACTTCAACCCGATATTATTCTTCAAGCGTTCATCCAGTAAATCATCACTATTTTGCGTGACAAAGTAAACCCCGGCATTCATAGCCCGCCCAGCACGAACGAGCTTATTCGATAATGTTTTCCCTTGCGCTACTTGAAGAAAACTCCACGCCTCATCTAAGTCTACAATTTTGAAGATTTCTCGATTACTATGGATAAAGTCCAAGGCAAAAGTGGAAATGACGATTAGCATGGAAACACTAAGCAATTCCATGGTGGTATATTCTTCAAAAGTGGTTTCTGCATCTGGTAAAACCAAATCCGCTACTTGAATGATATTTAACTGCCTATCTAAACTAATCGACTGGGTAATCGAACCATCTGAGAAAAGCAAATGGGCAAAATCATAATCGGTAAAGGACTCGATGTGATCCGCGATATTTTCCGCAACTGGTGAGCCTTCTTTTCGAAGCTCATTAATTACTTGTAATAATCCCCGTTGATTGCTTTGGGTAACCGTCCGAATGGCCTTACGCAACACTGGAAACTTCTCCCCATCTCGACTAGAAATTCCTGTTAAAAAGGTCAGAATATCAATTGCTAGACTTTCAGAATCCTTCTTTTTCTCCATAATCACATAAGGATCAAGTAATCCTTGATTTTTTGGCTTACTAGTTAAGTTGAGAATATTGATTTCATCCGCAATTTCTGGCAAGGTTTCTTTCCAGCCACCCCGTTCCCCTTTTGGATCGACAATCACAGCTTGTCCACCAAAAAGGACGGCGTAATAAACTAAGAGATTGTTACTAAAGGACTTTCCGCCACCGAGTGAACCGAGGAATGCCGCTGCTAGCGCATTGGTAACTGAACCCTTGACCCCTTGTGAGGCCAATGCCGGTTTCAGGTAAACATTGCGCCCCGTATCTACGTTATAACCAAAGTAAATGCCTTCCAACTCCCCTAACATCTGAGTGGCGCCAAAACCAAGTCCGGCGAGAAAATCAGACGTAACATACTGGATATAATCATTCATGTATCGCTTACTAGAAGGTAAGAATTCTTCATGTAGCCCCATCATATCGCCAAAAGGCCGGACTAGTTTTACATTGGTATCATCATAAAAATCTAGCACTTCATCACACCGGCGCTTTAGTTCATCTACTGATTCGGCACTTACTCGAACCACATAGCTCAGTTTGTACATGGATTCTTTGGACTGATCCAAGGTAGTTTCCAATTCATCTACGGAATCCAATGCATCTAAGACATTGGAATTTGTTTCATTGTCAGATTGATAGGCATGGTTGTCCAAGTCTTTTAATTCCTTTTTCTTATTGCGAACGGTAGCAAGTGCCTTTTTGTTCGTCACAATCTCCACATTCATACTAGTGTCAATTGGGAATGTAAATTGTTGTTGCTGGTAATAGAAAAGTTCTGAGGAGGGAAACTCCATTTCCCCCACAATTGTATTAATTGTTAAGTACGCTACATATGATTCATGATTCTCATGTTCCATGCATAAGTACCGGGGCTTTTCTTCAATCAAACAACGACTGGGACGTAATAAGTCGTAACGTTTCACCAAAGTTTCCGACTTCAGCTTTTTCTTTGGTAGCTGAAATTCATATTCTTCAAATGGTGTACCCTTTTCGCCATAGATATGTTCAATCAAATACATCAGATCACTCGGTGTGACTCGTCTGACTTTAAATCTTCGAGCCAATTTACTTTCCATTAGTTTTTCAAGCTTGGTATATCGGCGAATTTCTTCATTGGATAAGGAAACAAAATCGCCCATCAAATGATGATTCACTCCATAGACAAATTCTTGAAGCCCAGAAAAGAAAGATTTCTTGAGACTCTTTAGATTGACTTCTTCATCTGTCGCAATTAGTTTAAAGCCAATAAAAAAGCGATAATCAATCTGACTATCGCCAATCATGGATACTAATGCCTCTGTCTGTAAATCAATTCGTTGTTTCGCTACTTCTGTTAATCGCCCGGTAATTTCCTTTTTTGATCGTTCTTGCGTGGCACGAATACTACTTTCTGTGGCAATTTGTAAGGCATGAATCTTGCCTTCACGATTTTGCGCAATCAATTGACGAAAGTTATCGTGGACTTGATATTTCTGTTCAGGTGACAAAAAGGAGTAATTGTAAGGTATTAACTCATAGTAGGCAAAACATTCTCCCTCTTGATTAAAGACAAGATTATTTTCAATATACTTAATCGGGTACATAGTTCACACTCCTTACCAGAGTAATGGGTTCGTCCCATCGTTTCTTCTGTTCTTTGACTTTCTTTCCTGCGAAAGTGACCTTAAATCGTAAGTGATAGCTAATAAAAGATCGTAAAAATCCCAATGGTTTCTTACCGTCAAACGTTTTTTGCGACATGAACCAAGTAACTGCCACCGGTATACCTAAGTATTTTAAAAAGGCCCCCTCTATCATAGATAGTGGAGGCACATGGGCAAATACGATGACAAACAGCAAGGATAAAACAAACCAAGCCATCTGGTTAAAAGTCACAGGAAAAGGCAGTTGAAAGTCATTAATTGCATAAATGACCTTTTCAACTGCCCAAATACTGGTGTAGCTTTTTATTTTCTTCATCAAATCATTCCTTTAAAAAGAAGGATAGTTTAGAAATCAACTACCCTTCAATAATTTTGTTAATATGGATACTCAAAAACACCTCGACTCGTTACCAAATAATTGCCTCCAATCTCCAAGTCTCTACCACACGCATCAAAATCAATATACGTCTTCAAGTGTTCTGGTACTTCTCCAAAATCACCAGCTTCTACAATCAAGAAATATGCTACATCACTCATATCATCGCAATCTGGATAATAGATAATATCATCCACATGCTCTACCATCTCCTCAAAAGAATTGAAGAAAGCATGTTGAATCTCAGAAGCAACTTCACCAACTGGCGTTCCTTCAAGTTCCTCCGCTAAGCCACACAACCGATTAATTTCCTCAATTGGCGTATACTCATCAATCTCAAAGGGAAGTTCATAATCATGAATTGCATATTCCTCGTATTCGTCATTTAACCCAATTCGTTCTTTCACTTCATCAAAATCGACAGGTGGGGTAAACCACGCCCCCACCAATTCACCTTCGTTATATTTCCCGAGGTTCGCAATATAAACACGCATCTGTTCCATCGTGCTTCCCCCTTACGCACCGACAATTCGGTTAAACAAACTGAGTAAGACATCCTTCACCCCAGAAGCATTAAAGACCAATCCGACCGCAATCAAAGCAATCACCAAAAAGCCAATCAGTTTGGAAAACTCCCGCTTAAATCCTAAAAACAAACCAATGACCACAATTGCCAGTAAGACTAAGGATTGGGCATTGGTTAAAAACCATTGATATATGGATAGGTAAGTTCCTGATATTATAAATATCTCAAACTTTTCCCCCCAT
>ERZ506942.324-NODE-324-length-12604-cov-4.05411_pt1 | contig 12604 bp, 9 predicted proteins | sample MGYA00512900_ERZ506942 | MGnify/ENA metagenome assembly ERZ506942
ATGATCAAAAATATCTTTCATGTCAATTGTATCAAAGAAGTGCTGATACATTTTTGGGTGTTCCATTTAATATTGCTTCTTATGCATTGTTTACTGCAATGTTAGCACAAGTCTGTGGTTATGAAGCTAAGGAATTTATACATACGATTGGTGATGCTCATATTTATAAAGATCACTTTGATGTTGTTAAAGAACAGATGTCAAGAGAGCCACTTTCATTATGTCAGTTGGTATTAAATAAAGATGTCAAATCAATTTTTGATTTTACAATTGATGATATTAAGATTGAAAATTATCAGAGTTATGGAAAACTTGTAGGGAAGGTGAGTGTATAATGATTAGTATTATTGTAGCAATGGATGATAATCAATTAATTGGGAAAAAAGAATCATCTAATGGTATGCCTTGGAATAACAGTGAGGATTTAAAGCATTTTAAAGCAACAACAATCAATAAAACCATTTTAATGGGATATACAACATATATGGCTATTGGAAGACCACTTCCAAATAGAAAAACAATTGTTGTTTCTTTTGAACCATTTGATGATGAACGAGTAGAAGTGAGAACATCTTTAACAGATGTTATTCAAGAGTATAAAGATAAGAATGAAGATTTATTTATTTCTGGAGGAGCATCTATTTATAAGCAATCTTTACCGCTTGCAGATCAATTGTTGATTTCAAGAATTCCTGGAACACATGTTGGAGAAACCTATTTCCCTGATTTTGATGAATACGGTTTTGAATTACAGGAAACGATTCCTTATGAAACATTTAATCTTCAAGTTTATCGAAGAGGTCACAAATGAAAAGAATATTATTTTTAATTATAAGATTATTATATCGTATTCCAGGATGGTTATTAAAGATTCGTTCTTATAATAAACATATTGATGAGACAACTTTTGAAGAGCGTTTTGATTTTGGGCAAAAAATGATTCGTAAAATCAACTCTAAATCAAGAGTAAGAATTCATAGTTTTGGTCAAGAAAATTTACCAGCTGAACAAGGATACTTAATTGCTCCTAATCATCAAGGGTTGTTTGATGCATTAATTCTTTTTGAAACACATGATAAGCCATTTAAAGCCATTGTGAAAAAGGAATTAATGAGCGTGTTTGTTTTAGGGAATGTTTTAAAGATGTTACAGTTTGAAGCTATGGATAGAGAAAACTTAAGAGCTTCTATGAAAGTTATAAAAAAGGCAACGCAAGAAATGAGCGAAGGACGAAATTATGTTATTTTTCCTGAAGGGACAAGATGTCGTCAACAAAATCAGATGCTAGAGTTTAAAGGTGGAACGTTTAAAACAGTTATTGATGCTAAAAAACCAATTGTTCCAGTTGCTTTAATTGATTGTTATAAGGTTTTTGACAATAATACAATTGCGCCAGTAGATGCACAAATACATTATTTGAAACCTATCTTCTATGATGAATATAAAGATATGAATAGCACTGAGATTGCTCATTATGTACAAGAATGTATTGAAAAGTGTATTGCTGAAAATGAAAATAGATTTTAAGAGGTCATTATATGATCTCTTTCTTTTTCAATTTATGAAATTTTATATGTTTAAAATCATAAACAGTGATATACTGTTTATGTAAACATTCGTCAAATGTTGATGAAAGAGCATTTAAAAATATATCTTCATTTATATAAATGATTGATACTTTGTGGGAGGGAAAAGAATGGAAAGTAAATCTTTAGATATTCGTTATGCATGTATTCATGGCTTCTATTGGATGATTTGTTGTGCCATGATTGGTTATGCATCTGTATTTTTATTGGATAAAGGATTTGATAATACTACAATTGGTATTGTTTTGTCTATTTCCAATATATTAGCGGTATTTGGACAGCCAGCAGTTGCATCATATATGGACAAAACAAGCCGTTTATCATTAAGGATGCTTATTTCTTGTATTTTGGTTGTTATTATTGGGTTATCACTTATTTTAAGTTTTTTATCAGGAGCATCAATTGTCATGGTTGTTTTAACAATTACGGTTTTTACATTAATGTTAACAATGCAGCCATTTATTAATTCATTGACATTTGCTTTTGAGAAAAATGGAATCCATATTAATTTTGGATTAGCAAGAGGAATTGGTTCTGTTGCGTATGCAGTCATGTCATTGATTTTAGGAAATATTGTAGCTATTTTTAGTCCTGAATTATTACCATTCTTTTATGTTGGATTATCTCTTTGTGCATTACTGTTTGTATATACATTTTATCTACCAGGACATAAAGATGAAGTTATTCATGAAGAAAAAGAAGAAGTTCATGATCAATTGTCTATGGGACAATTTATGAAGAAATATAAAACATTTATGTTATTATTGGTTGCTACAGTCTTATTATTTTTTGATCATTCAGTGATTAATAACTTCTTTATTCAAGTGGTTAATCATATTGGTGGAAATAGTGCTGATATGGGAAATGCTATTTTTTTGGCAGCAGTTTTAGAACTTCCTACAATGGCTTTATTTACAAAGTTTCAAAAGAAATTAGGTTGTCGTCAAATGATGTTGATTTCTGCTATTTTCTTCAGTGTTAAACATATTGTTACGTATTTTGCTATGAACATGTTCATGATTTATGTTGCTCAAGTTATGCAAATGTTAGCATATGCTGTTTTCATTCCAGCCTCTGTGTATTATGTCAGTCAACTTGTTGAAAAGCATGATATGAATAAAGGACAAGCACTTGTTACAGGAGCAATGACACTCGCTGGAGTCTTTGCAAGTTTGGCAGGTGGCGTTCTATTGGATGCTTTAGGTGTTTCTAAAGTTCTCATGATTGGAGCTATTATCTCAGTATTGGGAACTATTTGTATGTTTGTAAGTGTTGAAGATGTTGATAAACATGAAAGAGAATCGTGAGATTCTCTTTTACTTTTGTTTTATAAGTTTACAGACTTCACGATCATAGGTGAGTAAGCCATTGACTTCTTCCTCAATATCACTAACTTGTGTATAAATTGCTCCACAGAGTCCTTTTTGAATAAGTGGTTCAACAGTTTCTTTAAATAGTTTTTGATACCCAAGAGTCAATTCTTCTTGATTGAGAAAAGTTTTATAACCATAACTCTTTTTAATACTTATGTGATGAGGGACTTGATAAACATATCCTCCGTATTCAGATAATATAAATGCTCGGGAATCTGGAATTATTTTTGGTTCATCAAAATAATGATGTTCACTTCTAAAATCACCACATTTTTGATCAAACCAACCACTTGCTGAATCAATGAATCTTGATGGATCTAATTTATGTATGTATTTGGTTAATTTGACAGTTTCAAATTGTCCCCATCCTTCATTAAAAATCACCCATGTACTGATGCAAGGAAAATGAGAAAGATGCTGAATGGTTCGTTCACATTCTTGAATCCATTCTTCTTTTCCAATGGCGTTCTTTCTACCAAGAAGATAATTGTGTTTGTCTGAGATATGTTTTTTTGTCCAGCTGATTAAAGATGGCATCCAAGTGATAAACCAAGTATGATATTTCTCTCCACCATTAACCATATCTTGCCAAACAATCATTCCAAGACGATCACAATGATAATACCAACGGGAAGGTTCTATTTTGATATGTTTGCGAATCGTATTAAAACCAAGATCTTTCATTGTTTGAATATCATAAATAAGAGCTTCATCACTAGGGGCAGTATAGAGACCATCAGGCCAATAACCTTGGTCAAGAACACCATTCATAAATATTGGCTGGTGATTGAGACAAATTCTAGGTATATTTTCTTTGTCTTTTTCGATGGTATATAAACGCATTGCAAAATAACATTTCACATGGTCATTGACTATGGAAACGTGAAGATTATAGAGGTAAGGAGAATCAGGTGTCCAGGATATTTTGTGATCAATTTTTAAATATTGAGTAATAATGTTTTGGTCAGATGATATAGATACTATATTTTCATCATTAATCTGAAAATGAATAAGTTCTTGAGTTGGTTGATTGAGGAATACTTTCACTTCAATTTGATTATGGTCATAATCTGGTGTTATTTTGACATCTTGAATATATGTCTCGCTTACCCACTCTAACCATACAGTTTGCCAGATACCACTTTGAGCTGTATAATACATTCCACCTCTTTTGAGTCTTTGTTTACCAATAGATTGATATGATGTCTCGGAAACATCTTGAACACGCACTGTTAAGATGTTTGAATTCTCATTCAAAAATCGTGTAATATCAATAGTGAAAGGAAGATATCCACCAACATGATGGAAAACCTTTTTTTGATTAATATAGATAGAGGCTGTTTGATCTACAGCACCAAAATGTAATAAGCAGCATTTATGACGATGTTTGCAAATAGGCAGTGTTCTTTGGTACCAAAGATATTCGTTTGGCTGAAGTTGTTTATTAACTTTGGATAAACTTGCTTCTGGTGAAAATGGAACCAATATCTTGCCTTGATATTGAGGGGGAATACTCTTATCAGGCGTTATAGCATAATTCCAATATCCATTAAGATTGATGTAATTATTTCTTATCATTTGTGGTCTTGGATATTCTTCAAGAACGTGTTGATCATCTAAATTCTTCCCCCATCTTGTCTCTAATGGAATGAGAGCTTCTTCTTTAGGGAAAAGTCTTACTGTTTTTATAGCATCTATGAGATTCATAAAATTCCTCCTTTGTTTAACTGATTGTATAATAACATTATACAGTTTCAAAACAATAAAGTTAAACTTATTAGAGTGTTTCTATAAAGAATTCTTAAGTGAGGGAATATCAGATATTTATTTTCTAATTATGAAAAAAATTTTACTTTATTATCATAATAAGAAAAGTATTGATAAAATGGTGAAAAATTTCACAACATCTTTTAAATATGTAACATTTATGGGGAAAAGACAGCATTTTATCAACGAAATCTCTTGCCATATAAACGCTTTCAATATATAATATATGTAGTTCAAAAGATATATGGGAAGGAGAATTTTATGAACAAATTAGTAAAAGTATTAGCTGCATCAGCATTAGTTGCAACTGCACTTGTTGGATGTGGAAAAAAAGATGAACCTACTGGAGGTAATACTGCTGCAAAATATGCGAAAGTTGGTTTAGGAATTGTAAGTAATATAAATGATGAAGGACAAGTTAATTCAACTATGGCTGCTATTGGTTTAGATGCTGATGGTAAAATTCAATATATTGATATTGATGTTGCACAATCTACACCAGGTGGAGATGAAAAATCAGCACTTACAAAAACAAAAAAAGAACGTGGTGCTGAGTATGACATGAAAAAAGCATCTGCTATTAAAAAAGAATGGAATGAGCAAGCTGAAGCATTTGAAAAATGGGCAAAAGGTAAGACTCCAGATGAAGTGGCTAAAGTAGAAACTATGGATTTCCATGGTGGAAAAGCTGCAAAAGAAGGTTCTGATTTAGCTGCTGGATGTACAATCGTTATTGATGATTTCTTAGCTGCTGTTGCTAAAGCTTCAACAAATGCAAAAGATGCTAATGCTGCAAAAATTGGTATTGGTGAAGTTATGTCAAATGATGCTGAAAAGAAACAATTAAATACAACTGTTGCATTAGTTGCTACTGATGCTGATGGAAAAATTGTTTATAGTAATTTAGATGTTGCTCAAATTTATAAAGGTGTTACTGATACAAAAGCTGAATTAGGTGACAAATATGATATGAAAAAAGCATCTGCTATTAAAAAAGAATGGAATGAACAAGCTGCTGCATTTGAAAAATGGGCTAATGGTAAGACTTTAGATGAAGTTGCAAAAGTAGAAACTATGGATTACCATGGTGGAAAAGCTGCGAAAGAAGGTTCTGATTTAGCTGCTGGATGTACAATTGTCATTGATGATATCTTAGCTGCATATGCTGAAGCTGGAACTGCTTTACAATAAAAAATATAAAAACTGCGAAAATATATCGCAGTTTTTTTTATTTATTGGTATAATAAGTAACGGTGATGAAATTGAAGAAAAAAATATGTGTAATTCTTGCGGTCTCTTTATTTATATTAACAGGATGTAAGAATCAAAAAGACAATTATGAGTATTATACAAAAAACTTTATTGGTGCTTTTGATACAATAACAACCTATATTACATATGCGACAAATCAGGATGACTTTGATAAACAGTGTGAATTAATTGATAAAGATTTAAATTATTATAATCAATTATTTGATAAATATAATTCTTATGATGGTGTAAATAATGTAAAAACAATTAATGATAATGCTGGAAAAAAAGCAATAAAAGTTGATAAACCGCTAATAGATTTATTAGAGTTAAGTATTGAGAGATATGAAAAAATATCTAAGAAAGTGAATATTGCTTTTGGAAGCGTTATTAATATTTGGCATGATTATCGTGAAAAAGCAGAAAGCAATAATGGCGTTGGTACTGTTCCAAGTGAGGCAGAATTAAAGAAGGCTAATCAGCACACTGGTCTTGACAGTATAAAGATTGATAAACAGGCACAAACAGTATATATTGATGATGCAAATGTTTCTATTGATGTTGGTGCAACTGCGAAAGGTTATGCGGTTGAATTGGTTAAACAAGCTCTTATTAAAATGGGAGTTGATAATTTCCTTTTAAGTGGTGGTGGAAATGTTGCTAGTCATGGAGAAAGGAAAATAAAGAAAGAGGGAGACTTCTATCTTAATGATTGCCAAGAAAAATTTTGTGTAGGCATTGAATCACCTCAAGATGGGAATTACAGCAATAGTGAGTCTGATAATGAAGCTGTATTGGTTGTTCAAGGTGAGTCAATAGTTACGAGTGGTGATTATCAAAGATTTTATAAAGATGTTAATGGTGTCCGATATCATCATTTGATTGATCCAGATACACTATATCCAGCAGTTCATTTCAGAAGTGTAAGTATTATTACTGCTGATAGCGGTTTGGCTGATTTCTTGAGTTCAGCAGTTTTCTTAATGAGTTATGATGAAGGGCTAAAACTTATTGATTCATTGGATGATGTTGAAGCTATTTGGTTATTAGATGATGGAAAAATAAAAATGTCTAGTGGATTGAAGGATAATGACCATCTATATGTTATTGAAAAAGATCGATTGAAGTAGGAGGAAATTTTAATGCATACTTATAAAACAAAGGGAACATGTTCAACACGTATTGATTTTGATGTTGTGAATGGAAAAGTCACAGGAGTTAAATTTGTTGGTGGGTGTTCAGGAAATTTACAGGGGATTGCAAAACTTATTGAGGGAATGGATAAGGAGGAAGCGATTCAACGTATTGAAGGAATTCGTTGTGGTGCAAAACCAACATCTTGTCCAGATCAATTGGCAAAAGCTTTAAAAGAATGTGAGTAATTGTTACTCACTTTTTCTTTTGATAAAAAATCGTATTTTTCCTTATCTTTTTTCATATCATAGTATAGGTGATTTTTATGATGATACAAAGAATTAAGAAAATGCAATTGTTGTGTGCTGCGTGTATGATATTACAATTGATATGTTATAAGTGGTATATACCTTTTCATTTGTTTGCGGTTTTACTTAGTATTGTAATTATTGTTAATCAAAAATGGTTTCGAGTTATTCAATTACAATATCATTTCTATTTGATTGGTTTATATTTTTACAGATTATGGATTTTGAGTATTGAAGCTGTTTATTTATTGCAGTTAATCTATGTGATATTTTGTTTATATATTGCAATTATGTTAATACTTTTTGCGTTTCACTGTATCTTATGAGGGCGAATTTTGTTATAATATTGAAATAAAGGAGGCGTTATATATGTTTGGACATTTACAGGTTTTAAGTGCTTATAGTTTTCAAAATAGTACGATTTTAATTAAAGATTTAATCCAAGATGCAAATGCTAAGCATATAGAAGCCTTGGCTTTAACAGATAAAAATAATATGTTTGGAGCGTTAGAATTTAGTCAGGAATGTTTAAAATATGGGATTAAACCTATTTTTGGAATGGAAGCAAGTGTGATGATTGAAGGAGAAATTTATCCATTTATTTTACTGGCTAAAGATGATATTGGTTATTTTGATTTAGTGAAGGTTTGTTGTGATATTAACTTGCATGAAGATAAATGTATTGATTTAAAATCTTTGGCTCTTTATAAGGGACATATGTATATTATTTCTGGTTCAGCACAAGGAATCGTTGAAAGATTGGTTGCAAAGGAAATGGAAGAGGAGGCTGTGAGATATTTAAAATCATTTAAAGACATTTTTCAAGATAACTACTATGTTATGATTCAAAATCATCATATTAAATTACAACAAGCATTAAACGAAAGAATAATTTCACTTGCAAAATATTGTCGTGTGAAGATTCTTTGTTCCAATGAGGTTATATATTTAAAAAAAGCTGATGCTTTAGCAGTTGACTTAATGCAGGCTGCGAATCAAGGATTAACTTTAGAAAGTAAATATGTTCCTATAACAGAGGAGAAATATTTAAAAACTGAAGATGAAATGAAAATGCTGTTTGATGCTGAAATATTAGCAGAAACGAGAGAGGTTGTTCAAAACTGTAAGGCAACAATCCCTTTACAAGATAAACATCTACCATCTTTTCCAGTTCCTCATCATGGAGAAGCATCAGAATATTTAAAAGGACTTTGTCAAATGGGATTGAAGAAAAGATTCCAAAATCAAAAGATTCCATCTCAATATGTCAAAAGATTGCAGTATGAATTAAAAATAATCCATCAAATGGGATTTGATGATTACTTTTTAATTGTATGGGATTATGTGCGTTTTGCAAAAGTGAATAAGATACAGGTTGGTGCTGGGAGAGGAAGTGCTGCTGGGAGTTTAGTTGCCTATGTATTAGGAATTACTAATGTTGATCCAATTAAGTATGACTTACTTTTTGAACGATTTCTTAATCCTGAACGTATATCCATGCCAGATATAGATATTGATTTTCAAGATGATCGTCGTGACGAAGTTGTACATTATGTTGTTGAAAAATATGGTCAAGATCATGTTGCTCAAATTGTTACGTTTAATACATATGGGCCACGTGTTGCTATAAAAGATATGGGAAAGGTCATGGGCATTCCTCTAGCTCGACTAGAAATTATTGCGAAAATGATTCCTACGGGTCCCAAAAATAAGAAGACAATTACAACTATGTATAAGACTTCAGCACAATTTCAATCTATGATTAATCAAGACCCTTTGTTGAAAAAAATTATAGGAGCAACAAGTGTAATTGAGCATTTGCCTCGTAATATTTCAACGCATGCGGCTGGTGTCATTTTATCCAAACAACCCCTAAGAGAGGTTATTCCCTTAGTATTAGGGCCAACAGCGACTTTAATGTCACAATATTCAAAAGATTATATTGAAGAAGTTGGATTGTTGAAAATGGATTTTTTAGGTCTTAAGAACTTAACAATGATAGATTATATTTGTAAAGATATTAAACGAGATATAAATGAAACAGTTTTCTTAAATCAGCTGCCTTTGAATGATCAGAAAACATATGAACTCATTGCACGTGCTGATACTTTTGGTGTTTTTCAATTAGAGTCTCAAGGAATGAGAAATCTTCTAAGAAAAATGAAACCTTATTGTTTTGATGATATTGTTGCAGCCATTGCATTATTTCGTCCTGGTCCTATGGAAAACATACCTCTCTATCTGAAACGAAGAGGATTACAGGAAAAAGTTGTTTATCCATTACCGGAATTAGAACCAATATTGAAATCTACATATGGAGTTATGATTTATCAGGAGCAAATTATGCAAGTTGCCCAAAAAATGGCAGGTTTTTCACTAGGAAAAGCTGATATACTAAGAAAGGCAGTTTCAAAAAAAGAAACTGGTCTCATGCAATCAATGAAAGAGGAATTTATTGCTGGGTGCATAGATAAAGGTTATAGAGAAGAAAAAGCAATAGAAATATTTGAATTAATTGAAAAATTTGCCAATTATGGATTTGGAAAAGCACATAGTGTTGCTTATGGTTATGTTGCTTATCAATTGGCTTATTTAAAAGCAAATTATCCATTATACTTTTTTGCTTCTATTCTTTCTAATGAATTATCAAGTGAGACAACAAAGTTACATTGTATTCAAGAGTGTAAAACATATCATGTGGATATCTTGCCACCTTCAGTGAATTATTCACATGCACGTTTTATGGTTGAGAATGGTCATATACGTTATTCATTACTTGCGATTAAAAATGTTGGATATGCTGGATATAAAGCTATTGTTGAAGAAAGAAAAAATGGTCTGTTTGAAGATGTTTATGATTTTATGATGCGTATGGATGAATCGAAATTGTCTAAGAAAATGATTGAATCTTTAATTGATGCAGGAGCATTAGACGAATTTCAGTTGAGTCGAAATACAATGAAAAAGAATTTAGATACAATCAGAGATTATGGGAATTTAAAGAATATGTTAGGTATTGATGAAAAACCTGTACTCACAATTTATAAAGATTTTCAAGATGAAAAACTGAGAAAAGAAAAAGAAGTATTGGGTATTTATTTAACTATGCATCCAATTGAATTGATGAAGGAAAAGTTAAACACACCATATATTAATGTTTCTTCATTATATGAATATGTGAATCAAACAGTGAATATTGTTGTTCAATTACAAAGAGTTAAAAATATTACCGATCGTAAAGGTGATGAAATGTGTTTTATTGAAGGATTTGATGAAACAGGTAGTGTCGATGGTGTTGTGTTTGCATCGAGATATAAGAGTATAGGTATGATGTTAAAGAAAGGAAACATTTGTCTTATGAATGGAAAAGTTGATATGAAAGATAAGTTATCTTTTATTGTTGATAAGGCAAGAGTGATAGAATAAAATGGAAGAATTAGTATTGATTGATGGAAATTATTGGTTGTTTAGTTCGTATTATGCGACAGCAGCTATGGGAAATTTGATGGTTAACAAAGATGGCATTCCAACCAATGCAGTTTTTGGGTTTGCTAATCGTTTAGAAAATGTTATTAAAAAAAATCCAAAAGGGATTATGGTTGCATTTGATGCAAAAGGGAAAACTTTTAGAAGTGATCTTTTAGAAGAATACAAAGGAACAAGGAAAGAAACACCAGAAGAATTAAAATGTCAATTTGAAATTGTTAGAGAATTTTTAGATGCTCATCAGATTCCTTATTGTGAACTTGAGGGATATGAAGGTGATGATATTATTGGTACACTTGCGACTCAGGGATCAAAGCAAGGCTATCAGGTGAATATCATGACTGGTGATAAGGATATGATGCAATTGGTAGATGAACATATTCATGTTTATAAAAGAAATACAAAAACAAAGACTGATGACGTTATTACACCTAAAACATTTTATGAAAAATATGAATTGCAGCCTGATCAAATGAGAGATTTATTAGGTTTAATGGGAGATAGTGCTGATAATATTCCAGGAATACCAGGTGTTGGTGAAAAGACAGCTCTTAAATTATTACATGAATATCAAACTATTGAAAACTTAAAAGATCATTGTTCAGAAATCAAAGGAAAAATGGGTGAAAAGATTAGAGAGAATATTGAACTTGGTATTCAGTCTAAGCAGATTGCAACGATCTTAAAAGATATACCTCTTGATGTCACACTTGATGATTGTCACTATGTTGGTTATGATTTTGATAAGTTAAAAGATTTTTATCAGAAATATGATATGAATTCATTATTAAAAAAGATTTCTATGGAATCAAAAGCACCAAAGCAAACTGAACTTCATTATGAAGTTGTAACGAAGATGCCTTCTATTACTCAAGATAGTTGTATCTTAGGTGCAATCTATGATCAAAATTATCATAAATCTATTGTATTAGGTTATGCTTTGTATAATAAAGAGCAAGCATTTTATATCTCTTTTGAAGATGCATTAAATGATCAAGATTTCCTGAACTATTTAAAAGATGAAAAATATAGCAAATATAGTTATAACATCAAAGCTCAAATTCTTTCTGCGAGATGGAATGGAATTGATATAAAAGGCATGAATTTTGATTTGCAATTAGCTTCTTATATATTGAATCCAAGTCTAAAAGATGAAATGAAGTCTATTTGTGATTATTATGATTATGATTCTGTTCAATATGAAGAAGAAGTATTTGGGAAATTAGCAAAAAAACATATTCCTGAAATTGATTTATTAGCAAGGCATACAGTTTCAAAGGCCAAAGCTATATATGATTTAAAAGATGAAGCTATTCAAAGATTGAAAGATGAAGAACAATTTGATCTTTATCAAAATCTAGAATTGCCAGTGACTTACATTCTTGCAGATATGGAGTATGTTGGTGCAAAAATCGATATTCATGTCTTAAAAGAAATGGAAATGGATTTTGAGCAGCAGATTAAACAAATTGAAGAAGATATATATATGTTAGCAGACAAAGAATTTAATATTTCATCACCTAAGCAGTTAGGAGAAGTTTTATTTGAACGATTAGGCTTACCTAATGGTAAAAAGACCAAAACGGGTTATTCAACTTCTCAAGATATTTTAGAGAAGATTGAAGGATTACATCCTATTATTCCATTAATTCAAAAATATCGTATGTTAACAAAATTATCTTCAACATATGTAAAAGGT
>ERZ506942.326-NODE-326-length-12488-cov-4.21153_pt1 | contig 12488 bp, 13 predicted proteins | sample MGYA00512900_ERZ506942 | MGnify/ENA metagenome assembly ERZ506942
CGACGCTCTTCCGATCTTCCTCTACTTCAATATGAAGCCAATTACTCATGAGAAAGTTTATCATGCTCTAAAGATGATTGAAGAAAGTTGATAGGATTTATGACATCTATTCACAATATCATACCTTTGCGAATATCTATTATTATATCATAAGCACCTCATAAATTTACATTCTGCAATAAAACCAGCTGAATATTGTTGGTTTTTTTTATTTTTCTCAATTTTTTATGCTGTCCGTTAAGGTATAAGTTTAGAAACAGAATAAAAAGGAGATGAAGAGAATGAAAAGAATGATGAAGAAAATAGGGATATGTCTATTTACACTAGCAATCCTATTAGGAACAATGCCATTAACCAGTGTCAAGGCAACAGGGCAAAGCACTATTACATTAAATGAAGCTAATGAGCTTATAAAGAAGGCACTAGATGGAAAGGTAAGCAATGAGATTACAGCACAGGAAATAAATGAAATTGCAAAGGAAGCTCTTGAAGGTAAAACCATTACAGTGGGTGGAATGGAATGTGAGTTTAACTATATAAGAATTCATAGTATACAAAAAGCTACAGAAACCAGCAGTGGGGAATTGCAGTTAGTTGTACGCTTTACATGTATAGATATTGCGCTACTTATTCCTATTCCACAACTGCCAAAGGAAGGAGAAGTATCGATTAATGTAAAAAACTTCCCAGATTCAGCATTCAGAGAATATGTTAAAACGGAATTTGATCAAGATAAAAATGATGTGCTGTCTGTAGATGAACTTAAAGCAGCAACAAGAATAAACTTTTATGGAAATACACAGATAAAAAGTGTAAAAGGAATTGAATATTTCACATCACTTCTGCAACTAAGATGCTGGGAAACAAGCATAGAAAGTCTTGATTTAACGAGCAATAAGAAACTCAAAGTACTTAACTGTACTCATAGTCAGAATCTTACCTCATTAAATATAATGGGGCTTGAAGAATTGGAATCCTTGGATTTAGGAAATACAGGCATTAAAGATTTAAAGGTCAAAAGCAACAAGAGATTAAAATCATTGCAGGCAGGGGCAGAAATCGATGAACTAGATGTCAGCAGTAATTCAGAACTGTTGTATTTGCAGTGTTCAGGTACAAAGATCACACAACTGGATTTGAGTCAAAATAAAGCATTAATGGGGTTATCTGTTAATTCTACTGATATTAAGGAACTGGATATCAGTGCGAATTTAGATTTAGAGTGGCTAGAATGTGCTAACACCAATATAAATATACTGGATGTAAGTCAGCATAAGAATTTAGAGAGACTTACTTGCATGAATAGTCCATTAGCCTATCTGAACATTGGGAATAATGAAAAACTGACTACATTAAATAAAACAGATTCTACAGTCAATTTGGATGTCGTAGGAAGCAGCTTTAATATAAAGGAAGCCTTCAAAGGAATCAATCCAAATAACATGACGATGATAAGTGGAGGAGACTTGGATAAGGAAACAGGGATTGTAAGTCATTATCAGGTGGGAACACCTATTGTATATAAGTATGATTGTGGAACATCAGGAAATGGAAAAGAAACGATGCAGGTGACGCTTCATTTAAATGTGAAAAAGGGAGATAGCTTCATTACTCTTAATAAGGAGCTAAGCAAGACGTATGATGGTCAGCCAATAGAATTAAGTGAAACAGATCTTACAGTCATAGGTTCATCAAAGCCTGTTACAATCCTATATGAAGAAAAAAGAGAAGACAGCTGGGTGAAATTGAATTCAGCACCAAGAGAAGTGGGAACATATAGAGTAAAGATCAGTGTAGGGGAAGATGAGTTCTATCATTCAGCAGAGATAGTGAAGGGATTTGAGATTACAGAAGTAGAAACAGCAGTTCCCCATGAAGTACCACCAACAGGAGATATGAATCTTATTGGATTCAACATCGTAATACTGCTGGTATCTGCAGTATCTATAGCCTACAGTATGAAAAGAAATAATAAGAAAAGGAAAGTCTAAAGGATAATAGACTTTCTTTTTTTCATAAAGATTTGTGGTTATAAAGCTTCTATGATAGAATAAAGTTAGAATTCAATTCATAAACTAACTAATAAAAATCAATGGTTGGGTTATTGATGGAAATACATAAAATATTCTTATTTGATTTGTGTCAAACCACTATATCTCTTATTATATAATTAAGTGTAGATGAATGTAACGAACATTTATATAGCATAATGAGAATTTGGAGGAAAAGTTATGAAGAATATAATTCATATTTTTGGAGCATCTGGCTCAGGGACTACAACATTAGGAAAAAGGATTGCTGCTGATTTTCATTATCATTTTATGGATACAGATGATTATTTCTGGATACCTACGAATCCTCCATACACAAAAAAGCGACCTAGGGAAGAGCGTATACGTATGATGAAAACTGACATAGCTAATGCAGAAAATGTAGTTATCTCTGGTTCATTGATAGACTGGGGAGATGTTTTGATACCCTATTTTACATTGGCAATACGTTTAGTTACAGATCCTCAAATAAGGATAAATCGACTTGAGGAAAGAGAAAAGAAATGTTTTGGTTCTCGAATTGAAAAAAATGGGGATATGTATGAAAATTATATCACATTTATTGAATGGGCAAAAAATTATGATACAGGAGATATCACTATTAGAAGTAAAGTAAAGCATGATGAATGGGAAAAACTTTTAAAATGTGATTTATTAAAAGTTGATGGAAATGATGTATATGCTTTTGATTTGAATATAGTGAGGTTGAAACTTGGAATCGAATAGAGGTCTATTTAAAATAGGAAAAACGTGGCAGAATATAATTATTTATTGATGAAATTCAATTTGTTGGAGGTTCAAAATCTTTTATGGAGTTCTTTGAATACAAGTATTCTTTTGAGAGGAAAGCTATTTTTTTGTTTGAATGTATAAAGTGAGTTAAAAAGAGAATTTAAAGGGAAATATATGTTATAGTTAAAATTGAGTTTTATACTGTTAATGCTAGATAGATTACAGGTGGAATGATAATAAATCAAAAATCTGTATATTTTTTATAGTTAAGTTACAAATTTTTTAAATGACTTATTAAAAGCGTTTTTATGCATAGGGGATATAAATTTAGAAAAATTGACTATGTACTTAAAGCCTTCAATCAAAGATTGTTTTCAAAATGAAATAAGGAAAACATTCATAGGGAGTACAGAAATCAAATGTAATTGAAAACTATAAAAATACACCTATAGTATTTTATTTGAATAGAAAAGTCTTTCTTAATTATGATTGTGAAAGAAAAGGTATTATTGGTATTGAATATAGTCCTGGTATAGTATATTGGATAGAATGATTATTTACTCTTTATTAAAGTTATGACCAAAAGGTAAACTGAAAATTTATGTAACGTAAGCTTTTTAATAAACATCAAGGTACATAGTCTTCATAACAATGTTTCTATCCCTTAGATGTTATTTGCTTTTAATTGTTTATTTAAAATGTTTTTGAGAGCAGAATATTCTGCTGGAAATTTATTCATAGCAATCCACATGCTTATTGATGTATACTGTAAATCTTCAATATAGAAACTATTGATATTTTGTTTATCTGCTAAAATATATTTTGGTAATAAGGATATTCCACCACCCATAGCAACCATATTGAGAATTGCTTCTACAGTATCTAATTCAATTATCTTTGGTGATTTGGATTGATGTAAATTCCACCAATTTAAAAGAACTTCTCTATAAGGACATGACTTGATATTATTGATAATCATTGGATATGAAAAAATATCATTTATGGAATTGCACAAACATGGAGTTATCAACATTAATGTTTCTTGAAATTCCAAAATCTGTTTAGCTTGTTCTATATTGTGGGGACTATTTGTGATTATACAATCTAATTGCCCATTAGACAGTCTCTGCTGTAAATCATCTTGGTTTAGTGTAGAAACTGACAATGATATATTGGGAAATTGTTTCTGATATTGAATGATGCATTGAGGTAATATATATCCAGCTATTGTCTGTGTTGTGCCAATTTTTAAAGTTTTAGGATTGTTCTGAAAGGATTGAAATGTTTTATCTAGTAAAGAAATTATCTTTTCTGCTTGATACAGTAATTTCTCTCCATCTTTTGTGAGGGTTACACCTTTGCTATGACGAATGAATAATGTCGTGTTTAATTCATTCTCTAGTTTTTGTATATGTGCAGTAACATTAGATTGTACATATCCCATATTTTCAGCAGTTTTTGAAATTGATTTTGTATGAGCGACTTCCCTGAATATTCTAAGTTCCAAACTTTCCATAATAGCACCTCCGATATCATTTTCAATGATACCTATCATCATTTATAATTATTATACACACAACGAATGAAAATGTATAATGGAATTGTCAATGAGAAGCAGGATAGCTGATAAAGAAAGAAGGAAAAAACAATGATTGCAATGCAATATAAGATTTTATTACCAGATAACTACAATATGAATATAATTAAAAAGCGAGTTGCTGATAATGGATATAAAACGGATGGTTTTCAGGATTTAATATTGAAAGCATATCTCATATCTGAAAAAAATGATTCTTTAGAGAGTTGTAATGAGTATTCTCCTCTCTATATATGGAAGAATAATGAAGGCATGAATAAATTCATATTTAATGGTTACTATGATAACATTTTAAGTTCATTTGGTTGGCAAAAAATAAATATAGGTATTCCAATAACATGTTGCTTAGAAAAAGATTTTCATCTGTCAAAGTTTACACTTGAAATTGAACATGAAATTCCGCCAATGGAAAAAATGAAAGCCATAAATTTTTCATTTGATAAAGATGATTGTACAGGTAAAGTTTTAATATATAATCCAGACAAATGGAAGTATGTAGAATACTATTTCTATAAAAATGTACCTACCGAAAAAATGATTGGCAAAATATATAGAATATTGCATTTGTCACAATAAAATATGTTTTGAAATAATAATTCAAACAAATGAAATATCACACATAGGAGATAATTGAATGAAACTGAGAGAAAACTACACATGTCCATTAGAGCTTGTTCACGATATTATAAAGGGAAAATGGAAAACAATCATTATTTTTCAACTTAGAAATGGGAAATGTTCTTTTTCTAAACTGCATCATAGTATTGCAGGAATTACGCCAAAAATGCTGTTAGAACAATTGCATGATTTGAAAGATTTTGGCTTAATTGATAAAAAAACATATGATGGATATCCACTAAAAGTTGAATATTTTTTAACAAAACAGGGGCAAAAAATGTTATCAGCAATTAAAATAATGCAAGAGATTGGTATAGAATACATGGTAGAACATGGCATGACAGAGATTCTAGATGAAAAAGGAATTTGTTATTAACAATCTATTATATATACAAAAAAGTAAGTTATTTACTTAGAAACTATTTTCTTATATTATTTAATCAATATAAAGAAAGGATATAAGAAAATGAAAAAAGCATTACTGATTATTGATGTACAAAATGATTATTTTGTACATGGAAAGTGCCAGTTGTATAAACCAGAGATTGCATTGGATACAATTAAGCGCTTATTAAAAAAATTTAGAAAACAAAATTTACCAGTCATTTACATTCAGCATGTATCAATGACACAAGGGATATTTTTTATTCCAAATACTGAGGGAGTACAAATTCACAATGATATTAAACCATTGGATACAGAAACTGTTATTGAAAAACATTATCCAAATAGTTTTTATGAAACAAATTTGCATCATAAACTGATAGAGAGTGAGATAACAGAGTTAGTTGTTTGTGGGATGATGACACATATGTGTATTGATACAACTGTTAGAGCTGCTAAAGATTATGGCTATCAAATTACACTGATATCGGACGGTTGTGCAACTAAAGATTTAGAATGGAATGGTGTTACATTACCAGCGACGCTTATTCAAAATGTATATATGGCTTCATTAAACAAGAAGTTTGCAAATGTTATTTTGAGTTCAGAAATGGTCTAAAAATATAAATTTGTGAAAGTGAGCATATTATGTGGTTTGATGATTTCACAGCCTGATATTGGAGAATGTTGTGATGACATAAAAATAAACAGTTTAAATTATTGGGGAGAAACATATATTTGGTTTTGGATTGATAAATAAGAATTTGAAGAATATTAAGATTATGAAAATTACTTTTATTATAGGATGTTTATTTAATGTTTTTGGTCTGGTTGTAATCATAAAAGGAAGGATCCCATTTATATAGATATATAGTGGAGTGAAAAATATTATTTTACATTGTAGAATAGAAGGTGGTGCATCTATAGTATTGGGGGTTAATGATTATATTAAGTCATATCATTTCTATTAATCCAGTAATAGTGATGACTATAATTTGAGGAATCTGTATTCATACTATTGTCATTGAAGTTTTATTAAAAATAATTTAATAAATTGAATTTTGCAGGAGGCGGTTATGGACTATAAAATAAGAACAATAAGAGAGAGTGAATGTAGCTTGCTTAAAGATTTTTTGTACGAAGCAATCTTTGTACCAGAGGGTGTGCCTGCACCATCGAAATCAATTATTAATCGGCCAGAATTACAGATATATATAACTGACTTTGGAAAGAGAGAAGACGATATAGGTTTGGTTGCAGAAATTGATAAGAAAGTTATCGGTCTAGTATGGGGATGCATTATAAATGATTATGGACATATAGACAATGACACTCATCTCTTGCGATAGCCCTATATAAAGATTATCGGGGATTGGGAATAGGTACTGATTTAATGAAAGAAATGCTCCATATTTTGAAATTCAGAGGGTATAAACAAGCATCGCTTGCTGTACAAAAAGAAAACTATGCTATTAAACTGTATCAAAAAATAGGATTTGTAATTGTAAATGAAAATGAGGAAGAATATATTATGCTTTGTCATTTTTAATAATACGAATTCCATCTTATTGATAGGAAATGAGAAGTTAAGGAGGAATTGCAAAATTATGATAAATGCATTAGTAAAGGAGTATCTTTCTTTGTCAGATAAAATGAGAAATAGTTATAAAGATAGTTTGGAGATTGCAAGTCAGACATGGAGTTAAACTTTGAATAAGATCATTTCTATTGTTCCTAAAGTATTTCAAACTATATATGGAGAAGTAGCAGGAACATATAGAAATACAGAAAATCAAAAATATATGGATTTTATACATAGTTATAGGTTGATACATATTATATAATTAGAAAGTGAGTATTACACTCTCTTACAAATGTTAGTTTCAGACGATATAAGCGAATTCCAAATGAGAACAATTATTCCTTTATTAACTGACTATTCATCTTGCTATATCTGTTATATGCTAACAAATAGCAATAAGGAAACTATTTTCCATTATTCGCCAGACGATGGCTTTCAAAAAATGCATACTTCTGTAGAACTGTGTTTTAAAACTATAATTACATTTTATCTTAAGAATGTCTTTTATTTAAATAGTGAAGCTTTTCTTGATTATGATTTTGAAAGAGAAAGTATTATTGGTGCTGAAAATAATCCTTGTATAGATTATTGGGCACAATGAAAAACAGTAGCGGTTTTATAAAAAAATTAGAATTCATGGAGGAGAAAGTTGTATGGGTAAATTGATGTACATGGTAATGCTTGAGAAGAGCAAAAGTTATAATAGGTTAACAAAAAAAGTTGTCACAGAACATGTTGATAACATAAGAAGGTTAGATGATGAGGGGAAGTTGGAAATTTGTGGTGTTTTTAAAGGTTATCCAGGGATGGCTGGTATGTATATTTTAAAAGCAGAAAGTCGTGAAGAAGCAGAAAAACTTTGTCTCATGGAACCTTTGATTATCGGAGGATATGCAACATACAAATTAGTTGATTTCCAAGTTGCAAATCGAGAAAATAACTATTTGCTGTAAATTCAGATAAAAAGTCATTTTTAATAGAAAAAATATGGTTATAGTTAAGTTTTTATTTTATTCTGATAGGTATTTCATCCACATCTTTAGGGTGTTGATGAAATACCATTTTTTATTTCAAGACATGAGACATGATCAATTATTCATTTTTATAAAGTTGCATAATATATTGATATATGCAACTTTATATGATATGATTTGCTTATAAAAATGGAGTTGATTTCTATTAAATATTTGGCAAGAGAATAGGTTACATATAAAGATATATTAACAAAGAAATTGTCACAAATTATTAAGAGAAGTGATAATGTATTATATGTGATATCATGTATACTTAAATACTAAGCATAATGGGTTAAAAAGATATTGTTCTATTGTCTTCCCTTACAAGTTACATAAAACTATTAAAACCTCATAATATGGGTGACTTTTTTAGTAGTGTTTGTCAATAATAGATATGAGATGATTATACCAACTCTTTTAAACTGCAATTTAGTGAGATAATTCATTAAATTTATAAATATGACTTTGAAACGGTATAATATGTTATGTATGGTTTAAAAGACAAATATGATATTTTTAGGAGGTAACAGGTGAAAAGGAATAATCATATCTATGTGGCAATTGATTTAAAATCTTTTTATGCATCTGTTGAGTGTAGGGAAAGAGGTCTTGATCCATTGACAACTCATTTAGTTGTTGCTGATTCAAGTAGAACAGAAAAAACAATATGTTTAGCAGTTTCACCCTCCTTAAAAAAGTATGGTATAGGTGGGAGAGCAAGATTGTTTGAGGTTGTACAAAAAGTAAAAGAAGTTAATAAACAAAGAATGAAAAAAGCAACAAGACATCAATTTTCGGGTACATCTTTTGATGAACAAGAATTACAGAGAAATCCCAATTTAGAACTTGTTTATATAATTGCAACACCTCGAATGTCATTTTATATTGATTACAGTGCAAGAATTTATCAAGTCTATTTAAAATACTTATCTCCACAGGATATTCATGTTTATTCAATTGATGAGATATTTGCAGATATAACAAGCTATTTGAAAAATAGTAAAATGACAGCAAGAGAGTTTACAAAAAGAATGATAATAGATATCTTTCAAACAACTGGAATGACAGCAACAGCTGGGATTGGAACAAATTTGTACTTATGTAAAATTGCTATGGATATAGTTGCTAAACATGTTAGACCAGATGAGGATGGTGTAAGAATTGCTCAGTTAAATGAATTGAGATATCGACAATATTTATGGAATCATAAGCCATTAATAGATTTTTGGAGAGTAGGCAGAGGATATACGAAAAGACTAGAGAAATTAGGATTATATACGATGGGAGACATTGCAAGATGTTCTATACATAATGAAGATATATTATATGATGAATTTGGCATTAATGCAGAATTGCTGATTGACCATGCATGGGGATATGAATCATGTTCTATGAAAGATATTAAGTCATATAAACCTGATCATCAAAGTATTGGTAGTGGGCAAGTTTTGAGTGAGCCTTACAATTTTGAGAAAGCAAGGCTAGTTGTCAAAGAGATGGTTGACCAACTTGCTCTTAATCTTGTTGATAAGCAACTTGTTACAGATCAGATAACATTGACAGTAGGTTATGATAAAGGCAATCTTTCACATAATCAATCCAAATATAAAGGTGAAGTCACAACAGATTACTATGGTCGTAAAATACCTAAACATGCCCACAAAACAATTCATCTTGGAATGTCAACATCATCTTCATTATTAATGATTGATAAAGTATTAGATGTTTATGACAAAATTGTAGATAAAAGACTTTATATTAGAAGAATTCATATTTCTGCGAATCATGTTCTCGATGAAAGTTTAGTTGCAAATCAAGAAGTCGTTGAACAGATGGATTTGTTTGTAGACTATGATGCTTTAGAAAAACAACGAAAAAGACAAAAAGAAGAATTGGAAAAAGATAAAAGACTGCAACAAGCGACATTAGAAATAAAGAAAAAATATGGAAAGAATTCTGTTTTAAAGGCTATGGACCTTGAAGAAGGTGCCACGGCAATTACACGTAATGGAACTATTGGAGGGCATAAGGCCTAAATATTGGAGGTGTCGTATGAAAGAAGATATTCATAAATATGATGATATTATCAATATGCCACGTCATATTTCAAAGAAGCACCCACAAATGTCCACACGTGATAGAGCAGCGCAATTTGCACCATTTGCAGCATTAACAGGCCATAAGGAGCGTATTGTAGAAACAGAACGTTTAACGACTGAAAAGAAAGAGTTAGATGCCTGTCAACAAGAAATAATTAATAATGCATTACAGAGAATTCGTCAAAATATAAAGAATTGTCCAAATGTAACAATAACATATTTTATTCCAGATTCTAAAAAAGAAGGTGGTAAATATATCACTGTTATAGAACATGTTAAAAAGATAGATGATTATGAAAATATTATTTTATTATCAAATGGAAGCAAGATAATAATTAATGATATATATGACATTGAATTATCTTCAATTTAATTAGTGAATATAAATCTAGAGATGGTATTGATTTTTTTATAATTCAATAAGAAAATGATATTCATTGATGTGTTTTTATCTTATAATATTCAATATTTAAACCTATGTCTTATTTTTACAATGAAATAATGAATTATTAAATATATAATAATATATATGAAGTTCAACAAACAGGAGGTGGTTCTTTTGTTAACTCCTTATTTAACATTTCATGGAAAGTGTGAAGAAGCATTTGAATTTTATGCCAGAGTTTTTGGTGGTGGAAAAACTGTTTTTGTAAGACGAGAAAATAATCCTAATAATCCTATTATGCATGCAACTATTACTTTTACTAAATATGATGGGTGTATTATGGGAGCAGATATAGAAGGAGCAGTAGTGATTTCAGGTATGGCAATTTGTTTTGTGTTACCATCTCGAAAAGTGATTGAAGAAGTATCTGAAAAACTCGCAGAAGGTGGTACACTTGTTCAGGAATTTCTACCACATCCAGTTCCGCATGATAACGATGGTGGAGCGGAAGTACTTGATAAGTTTGGATATACTTGGTATTTGAGCACATAAAACAAAATATCTATATTTTATGAATATAACATAAATGATTTCGAATTTTACTTATATGAATTTTGAAATAAAATAATTTGTTTTTTTGATGGTCATCAAGAAATTTAAGCCCTTGTTAATATTTAAAATAAAATGAGTGAAAGTGTAAAGACTTATCTATAGTATTGATTATATAAAATTCTAGAATTCGTTATACTTTGTATCAAGAAAGTCTTGTACCAATGAAAGAAGCAGGCGTATTTTGGCACAATCATGTATGGGATGGTGATAAGATTACTAATCTCTTAGATCTTATTCTATTTTTTGAGAAAACTGAATATTAGAAAGAGATGAAAGTGAAAATATCTATTCTCTATAAATTGATTTATGAAATAGATAAATATAATGAAAATCATTCTATTGAGTCAAGAAGATATAGTCATTGAAAATGTTGTTATACAATAAAAGAATATACGGAAGTGAATGATGAGAATAAAGGAAATAGTAACTCAAGATGAAAAAGCCCAATCATTGAATTTTATCCAGATGATTGGTTTTTTTCAATTTATAATTTAAATTCATGATTACCACTCACATCAAATCGATGATACGATATTTTTTGAAAGAAACTGTTTTTTTGCTGTAATTAGGCCTTTATGAAGTTTAATAGCCATAAATACAGTGATAACAGCACAGAGTATATCAGCAATTGGTTGAGCATACAAAATACCATATAATCCCCAATATTTTGGTAAGATAAGTATGAGAGGTATAAAGCAAATACCTTGTCTACATGCACCTAAAATACATCCTTCTTTTGCTTTCCCCATAACAAGAAATAGGAATGAATACACTGTATAGAAGCCAAAGAATATAAAAGTAATTCCTTGAGCTCTTAATGCAACTGAACCAATCTTAACCATTTCTATATCACCTTTAGTGAATAATGACATCATTTGTGTAGGAAATATTATACTGATTAAAGCAAAAATTCCACAAAATATCGTAGACCATAATATAGATATTTTAATAGCCTTAAACAAACGATCAAACTTCTTTGCACCATAACTGAATCCTGCTATTGGTTGGAATCCTTTTAAGAACCCAAAGACAACTAGACTTCCCATTGACATTATTTTCGTTAATGGACCCATGGCTGCAAGTGCAGAATTACCATAATTTTTTGCTGCATCATTCATCATTCCTATAGAAAGACTTGTGAGTAACTGAAAAATAAGCGTAGGAATTCCTATTTTTAAAATTTCTGACATAATCTGTTTAGAAAATTGACATTCTTTAATACTGTAATTAAAGATACTTTTCTTAAGTAGAATATAACGTAAATAAACGAAAGTAGAGACAATTTGTGAAATAGCAGTAGCGATGGCAGCACCAGCAATTCCAAAATCAAATGTATAAATAAAAATTGGATCTAATATAACATTGAATAGAGCACCTGCTAATAATGCACTCATTGCTGTTTTTGAGATCGG
>ERZ506942.330-NODE-330-length-12423-cov-4.45828_pt1 | contig 12423 bp, 9 predicted proteins | sample MGYA00512900_ERZ506942 | MGnify/ENA metagenome assembly ERZ506942
CTCTTCCGATCTGCTCAAAAACGAACACAAGAAATGCAGGCCGACGGGAGCGGCGAAGATATATGGATAACGCCTTTTTGCGGAAGATGAAAAAAATAAAGGCCTTTCTGCTCGATCTCGACGGCACGGTGTACATCGAGGGAGAGTTGATCGGGGATATGAAAAACACGCTCGCGGCCATACGCGCGAGCGGGCGGGAAATCGTATATCTCACGAATAATTCCTCCAAAACCGGGGAAACGTACGTCGAACGGCTGAAAAATATCGGCATATGGGACGGCCGCGACAGGGTATACACCTCGGGCGACGCGACGATCGCCTATCTGAAAAACAATTTCGCAGACCGCCGCGTATATCTCATGGGCACGGAAAAGCTCCGCGCCGAGTTCGCGCGGGAGGGGATAATTTTAGACGATAAAACGCCGGAAGTAACCGTACTCGCCTACGATACCGAGATAAATTACGAAAAACTGAGCAAGGTGGCGCTCTTTCTGAAACGGGGCACGCCGTATATCGCCACGCATCCCGACGTCAACTGCCCCGCAAAGGAAGCGGACGTGCCCGACATCGGCAGCTATATAAAGCTTTTCGAGGCCTCCGCGGGCAGACTGCCCGACGTCGTCGTCGGCAAGCCGTACCGCTATATGGGCGAGGGGATCAAGGCTATCACGGGTTATTCGGAAGAAGAACTCGTCATGGTGGGCGACAGGCTGTATACCGACATAAAATTCGGGCTGAACAACGGCTTTCGCACCGCGCTCGTGCTGAGCGGGGAAACAACCGCCGAAACGTATAAGGAAAGCGGGCTTAACGCCGACGTCGTTTTCGCAAGCCTGAACGACGTTGTATCGTATCTGTAAAAAACGCGCCGACTTCGGTCGGCGCGTTTTTCAATCCGCTACTATCAGTTCGCAGTGCGTGAGTTTTTCGGCGAAATTTCCGTCGGGGAGCTGGTCCGTTACGACGTAATCGGGCGCGTCGCAGGGAAAAGTCTTGTAAAGGCAGGTCTTGTAAAACTTGCTCGAATCGGCCAGTACCACGGTTTTTCCGGCGTTTTTGAGCAGGTATTTTTTTATCTCGCACTGATCGGCGTTCGCGTCGGTAAACCAACCGCCGGCGCTCACCCCGCTGGTCGATACCAGCGCGTAGTCGAAGGACATGGTGCGGATCCAGTCCAGCGTACGGCTGCCTAAAACGCTGTTGCCGAAATTTTTCACTTCGCCGCAGGCGATGGAAACGTTCACGTTTTTCAGTTGAGAGAGCCAGAACGCCGTGCGTATGCCGTTGGTAACGACCGTCAGGCGGTCGAAGTCCTCCAAAAAGGGCACGACGCAGCCCACCGTGCTGCTCGAATCCATAAAAATTGTCGCATGGTCTTTGAGCAGTACGGAGGCGGCGGCCGCCACCCGCTTTTTGAGGGGCTGATTTAAAAGGAGCCGCGCGTTGAAAGCCGATTCGTCGTCCGGATTCTTCACGCGCACCGCGCCGCCGTGCGTACGTTTCAATACCCCGTCCTTTTCGAGTATGTTGAGCGCCCGCCTGACCGTCGCCGTGCTCACGTAAAGTTTTTCGGCAAGCTCGTTCACGCTCGCCGTGCGTTTTACGGATAAAATGTGCTTTATCTCGTCTAATTTTTCCTGTTCCATGCGATCCCCGGAATAAACAATTTCTGTTTGTTTTTGATTGTATTATACATATATCCTGCGCGTTTGTCAATTTTATTTGCACATATTGACAACTTATGCGAAATGCGCTACAATAAAGGCAAAGCGAAGAGGAAGGCGGAAATGAAAGTTTTTCTTGCGATAGATATCGGTGCCACCAGCGGCCGCCACATAGCGGGGTATAAAGAAGGCGGGGAGATCAGGCTCGAAGAGGTCTACCGTTTCCCCAACGGCGCGAAGAGCGAAAACGGCTCCCTCGTTTGGGATACGGAAAGCCTTTTTGCCGAGATAAAAACGGGACTGAAAAAGACCTTTCAGAAGTACGGCGGGATCGAAAGCGCAGCCGTGGATACATGGGGCGTTGATTACGTGCTTTTATCGGGCGAAAGGGAGATGTTTCCCTGTTACGCCTATCGGGACGGGCGCACGGAGGCGGCCGTTTCCGAAGTGCATAAGCTTGTGCCGTTCGGGGAACTTTACGCCAAAACGGGGCTGATGTACGCGAGTTTCAACAGCATTTACCAGCTGTACTGCGACAAAAAGAGCGGCAGGCTGGAAAACGCTACCGACTTTCTGATGCTGCCCGAATATTTTTCCTGGAAACTGACGGGCGTTAAGGCAAAGGAGTACACCAACGCCACCACGACGGGCCTCGTCAACGCCTTTACGCATATGTTCGACGGGGATATCGTCGGCAGACTCGGACTGAAAAAGGAGCTGTTCGGCGGTCCGCTCAGAAATCCCGGCTATGTGCTGGGAGAGTTGCGCGAAGAAGTGCGCAGGGAGGTCGGCGGCAATACGAAAGTGATGTTCTGCGCCTCGCACGACACGGCGAGCGCGGTGCACGGCATTCCCATGCGGGAAAACGCGCCCTACATTTCCAGCGGCACCTGGTCGCTTATGGGGATCAAGTCGGAAAAAGCGGTGCTCGTTTCGGCGGATTTATCCAACGAGGGCGGCGTGAACAACACCTTCCGCTATCAGAAAAACATCATGGGCATGTGGGTGGTCAACAAATTGAAAGAAACGCTCAAAACGCCCATGAGTTTTGCCGAAATGGACGCTGCGGCGGACGAAAGCGGTTACGACGAAACGTTCGACGTCAACGATAAGGCTTTTTTCGCGCCCGACAACATGCGGGAGGCGATCTTGGCCTATATGCGGCGCCGCGGCATACCGCTGCCGCCCGACGAAAAGGGGCTGGTGCGTTCGGTCTACCGCAGTCTCGCCAAGTGCTATGCGGAAACGTTCGCTTTGCTCGAAAAGAATACGGGCAGAACGTACGGCGAACTCTACATCGTGGGCGGGGGCGCGAAGAACAAGCCGCTCAACCGTTTTACCGAAGAGTTCACGAAAAAGAAAGTAATCGCGCTGCCGATCGAATCGACGGCGCTCGGCAACATAAAAATTCAGATGGGAGAGTAAAATGAGCAGATACGAAGAGGCGAAAAAGATGTACGCGGCGTTCGGCGCAGACGCGGAACGCGCGCTGGAAAAAGTCAGGGAAATACCCGTTTCCATGCATTGCTGGCAGGGGGACGACGTAAACGGTTTCGAGGGCGCGGGCGAGCTGACGGGCGGCATACAGGCCACGGGCAATTACCCGGGAAAGGCGCGGAATTTTGAAGAACTCACCGCGGATATGGACTTTGCGTTCCGCTTTATCCCCGGCAAAAAGAGGATAAATCTGCACGCGAGTTACGCCGCTGCGGATAAAAAGGCCGACCGCGACGCGCTCGAACCGAAGCATTTCGAAAAGTGGATAGAATACGCCGCGCGGAGAGGATTGGGGATAGACATGAACCCCACGTTCTTTTCCCATCCGCTCTCGGCAAACGGCACGCTTTCCGCGGCGGACGAATCCGTGCGGCAGTTCTGGGTGCGCCATGCCAAGGCGGTGAGAAAGATCTCCGCCTATATCGGGGAAAAGCTGGGCTCTCCCTGCCTGTGCAACGTGTGGATTCCGGACGGCCTCAAGGACGTGCCCGCCGACAGAACGGCGCCCCGTGCGCGGCTGAAAAAGAGCCTGGACGAGATCTATTCCGTAAAATACGATAAAAAATTTATCGTCGATTCGGTGGAGAGCAAGGTGTTCGGCATCGGCATGGAAAGCTATACCGTCGGTTCGTTTGAATTTTACATGAACTACGCGGCGAAAAACGGCATCTGCTGTCTTTTGGATAACGGGCATTTCCACCCGACGGAAACGGTGTCCGATAAAATTTCCTCCATGCTCCTTTTTTCCGACAGGCTGGCGCTGCACGTTACCCGCCCCGTCCGCTGGGACAGCGACCACGTGGTGCTCTTCGAGGACGAACTGAAAGAGATCGCCAAGGAAATCGTGTTTGCGGGCGCGGAGGACAAAGTGCTTATCGGCCTCGACTATTTCGACGCCAGCATCAACCGCGTCGCCGCATGGATCGTGGGCATGCGCAACATGCAGAAAGCGTTGCTTTACGCTCTCCTGCTGCCGCAGGAAAGAATGAAGGCCATGCAGGAAAGCCGCGATTTCACCGCGCTTATGGCTGCGGGAGAAGAGGCGAAGATCATGCCTTTCGGCGACGTATGGAACGAATACCTGCGGCGCGAGGGCGCGGACGGAAACTGGCTTGCGGAAGTGAAAAAATACGAAAAGGAAGTGCTTTCGGAGAGATGAGTATGAATTTCGATAAGATAAAGAAGGCGATTACGCAGAGCGTGCTCGACGTGAAGAGCGCGCCCTTCGTGCGGGAGATGTGCAAGGCTTGCTCCAACATGTACCGCTTGGGCTGGGACGAGCGCAACGGCGGCAACATAAGCCGTATGATCGACGAGAACGAACTGGAAAAATATCTCGATACGGACGCTTGCCTCCGCGAGATCCCGATGGGCTTCAAGGCGGAAAAGCTCGCGGGCAGATGCTTTCTCGTTACGGGCACGGGCAAATACTTCAAAAACGTGGAGGAAGACCCCGAAAACAACCTCGGCATCATCAAAATAGCGGCGGACGGCGAAACCGCGCGCCTGCTGTGGGGCTGGGAGGACGGCGGAAAGTTCACGAGCGAACTGCCCGCGCACCTCATGAGCCATATGAGCAGGCTCTCGGCCGATCCCGAAAACAGGATCGTCATGCACACGCACCCCACGAATATCCTGGCAATGACTTTCGTGCACGATCTCGACGAGCGCGCGTTCACCCGCACGCTGTGGAGGATGATCACGGAATGCATGGTCGTTTTTCCCGACGGCGTGGGAGTGCTGCCCTGGATGCTCTGCGGAAACAACGAGATCGGCGAGGCTACTGCGGAAAAGATGAAGGAGTTCCGCCTGGTCGTCTGGGCGAACCACGGCATTTACGGCGCGGGAAGGACGATGGACGAAGCGTTCGGCCTCATAGAAACGGTGGAAAAGGCGGCGGAGATCTATCTCAAGACGGCGCACCTGCCGATCAGGAACACCATTACGGACGCGCAGCTGAAAATTATTGCGGACGGTTTCGGCCTCAAGGCGAAAGAAGGCTGGCTCGATCTGTAACGCGAACGCGCGCGGCCGGCCGCGCGCGTTAAATTTTTTTTCCGCAAAGCTTATAAAGCGATTGACAAATTTCCTCCGATTTGATATTATAGAAAAAATTACGAAGGAGCGGAAAAAAGTGTTTTTCAAAAACGCGCGAATATTGACGGAAAACGGCCTCGAGCCGTTTGACATAGTAGTCGAAAACGGTTTTGTAACGGACATTTTAAATCCCGCAGCCGAGGAAAAAGAAGTTTTTTCCGACGGTAAAGCCGTTATTTCTTTAAAAAACAAAATTATTTTACCGGGTTTGATCGATGTACACGTACATTTAAGGGAGCCCGGTTTTTTTTATAAAGAAAGCGTGAAAAGCGGAACGCGCGCGGCTGCCGCGGGCGGGTTTACGGCGGTGTGCGCCATGCCGAATCTGAACCCCTGCCCCGACAGCTGCGAACATCTGAAAGCGGAAGAAGACGTTATCTCGAGGGACGCGGAAATCGGCGTTTTTCCTTACGCCTGCATCACGGAGGGAGAGCGGGGCGAAAAGCTTGTCGATTTCGAAAAGCTCGCGCCGCGCGCTGTCGCCTTTTCGGACGACGGGCGGGGCGTGCAGAATCCCGCGGTCATGGAAGAGGCTATGCGGCGGGTAAAGCCGCTCGGCAAGGTGATCGCCGCGCATTCGGAGGATAATTCGCTTTTATGCGGGGGATACGTACACGAGGGCGTTTACGCCGCGGCGCACCGCCACAGGGGAATTTCCTCCGCGAGCGAGTATAAACAGATAGAACGCGATTTGGCCCTTGCGAAAAAGATAGGGCACAAACACCACGTTTGCCACGTTTCCGCAAAGGAAAGCGTGGAACTGATCCGCCGCGCCAAGGCGGACGGGGCGGACGTTACCTGCGAAACCGCGCCGCACTACCTCGTTTTGTGCGACGAAGATCTGCGCGAGGAGGGGCGTTTCAAAATGAACCCGCCGCTCCGCGGCAGAGAGGATCGGGAGGCGCTGATAGAGGGACTTTCGGACGGCACGATAGACATGATCGCAACCGATCACGCGCCGCATTCCGCGGAGGAAAAGAACCGCGGACTGGAAAAGAGCGCGTTCGGCGTCAGCGGCATAGAAACGTCGTTCCCGCTGATGTACACGTACTTTGTGAAAACGGGGATACTGAGCTTGAAAAAACTCGCGGAACTGATGTGCATAAACCCCGCAAAGCGTTTTTCCCTGGACGGCGGCTGGCTGAAAAAGGGAAGCAGGGCGAATTTTGCGGTGTTCGATACCGAAAAAAAATACCGTATCGACGCGCAGAATTTTTTATCCAAAGGAAAAAGCACGCCGTTCGACGGATACGAAGTATACGGAGAATGCGCGATGACAATTTATAACGGGAGGATCATATGGCAAAAGAATTCGACAGAAAAATAGTTTTTGAAGACGGAAGCGAGTATTACGGCTACTCGTTCGGCGCCCGTGCGGACAGGGTGTGCGAGGCGGTGTTCAACACCTCGCCCGTGGGGTATCAGGAAATCGTGTCCGACCCGTCGTACACGGGCCAGCTCGTGGCGATGACTTATCCCGTCGTGGGCAGCTGCGGCGTATGCGACGAAGATTACGAAACGAAAATCCCCGCGCTGGGTGCGCTCGCCGTGCGCGATTACAACGATCAGCCCAGCAATTTCCGCTGTACGAAAACGCTTTCGGCGATGATGGAAGAATACGGCATTCCCGGCATATACGGCATAGATACGCGCAAGCTCGCGCGTTCGCTCCGCGACGAAGGCAGCCGCCGCTGCTTCCTCTGCGCCGCGGACATGCCCGCGGCGGAAGCCGTCGAGGCCATAAAAAACGCGCCCGTTCTGCGCGACGCCGTGAAACGGGCGTCCTCCCGCATGAAATGGTATTCCAAGACCGCGCACCCGAAATACGACGTCGCGGTGGTGGACTGCGGCGTAAAGCTCAGCGTCGTGCGCAGTCTCAATAAACGCGGCTGCAACGTTACCGTGCTGCCTTACAACGCCTCCGCGGAAGAAGTTCTCGCGGCCGACTTCGACGGCGTGCTCTTTTCCGACGGGCCGGGCGATCCCCGCGACGCGGCGGAGAGCGTCGAACTCATGAAAGGGCTTTTGGGCAAAGTCCCCGTGTTCGGCACGGGGCTGGGGCACCTGATCCTGGCCGCGGCCTGCGGCGGAAAGATAAACAGACTGAAATTCGGCCATCACGGCGGAAATTACCCCGTGCGCGACGTAAAGACGGGCAAAATAGAAATAACCGCGCAGAACACCTTGTATGCGGCGGACGAACGGAGCCTTGCAAAAACGCCGCTGACCGTAACGCACGTCAACGTGCTCGATAATACGGCGGACGGATTGGAATATGCGGGCGGCAGGGCGTTTTCCGTACAGTATGCGCCCGACGCCGCCGCTTACGAGAGATTTACCGCACTTATGGAGGAAAACCGCAATGCCTAAGAGAACAGACATCAAAAAAATACTTGTGATAGGGAGCGGCCCGATCGTCATCGGCCAGGCCGCGGAATTCGACTATGCGGGCACGCAGGCCTGCCTTGCGCTGAAAGAAGAGGGGTACGAAGTCGTGCTCGTCAACTCCAACCCCGCGACCATCATGACCGACACGCAGACGGCGGACAAGGTCTATATGGAACCGCTCACGCTGGAATATCTCGGTAAAATCCTGCGCTACGAGCGCCCCGACGCCATCATTCCGGGGATAGGCGGACAGACGGGGCTTAACCTCGCCATGCAGCTTTCGAGAAAGGGCGTTTTGGACGAATGCCACGTAAAAATGCTCGGCACGCCGCCCGAAAGCATCGAGCGCGCGGAGGACAGGGAACTTTTCAAAGAGCTGTGCGAGTCCCTGGGGGAACCCGTTCTTCCCAGCCTGATCGCAACCAGCATGGAAGAGGGCGTGGCCGCGGCGGAAAAGATAGGCTATCCCGTAGTGCTCCGTCCCGCGTTCACGCTGGGCGGTACGGGAGGCGGCTTTGCGGATAACGAGGAAGAACTGCGCGAAATCCTGAAAAACGCCCTCGTGCTCTCGCCCGTCGGGCAGGTGCTCGTGGAAAAGAGCATAAAGGGGTTCAAAGAGATCGAATTCGAGGTGATGCGCGACGAAAACGACACCGCCATCACCGTGTGCAGCATGGAAAACGTCGATCCCGTGGGCATACACACGGGCGATTCCATCGTGGTCGCGCCCGTGCAGACGCTCACCAAAAAGGAATTCGACATGCTGCGGAACAGCGCGCTCAGGATCATCCGCGCGCTCAAAATCGCCGGCGGCTGCAACATTCAGTTCGCGCTCGATCCCGAATCTTTCGATTATTATCTTATAGAAGTCAATCCGCGCGTGTCGCGTTCGTCGGCGCTCGCCTCCAAAGCGAGCGGCTATCCCATCGCCCGCGTTACGGCGAAGGTCGCGGTCGGTCTGCATCTCGACGAAATACGGCTCGCCACCACGCCCGCCAGTTTCGAACCGGCGATAGACTACGTGGTAACCAAGATCGCGCGTTTCCCCTTCGATAAATTTGCGGGCGCCTCGAATAAACTGAGCACGCAGATGAAGGCGACGGGCGAAGTCATGAGCATCGGCAGGACGATAGAGGAAAGCCTGCTTAAAGCGGTGCGCTCCCTCGAAGTGGGCGTGTGCCACATCTATCATTCCAAGTTCGATAAAATACCCACGGAAGAAATATTCGCCTACATTTCGGAGGGCAGGGACGACAGGCTGTTCGCCATCGCGGAGCTGATCCGCCGCGGAGAAAAGTTGCAGAAGATCTTCGCCGTGACCAAAATAGACATGCTGTTTTTGGAAAAATTCAAAAACATAGTGGATGAGGAAAGCGAAGTCAAGGCTCATAAATTCGATAAAAATACCCTGTTTGCCGCAAAGAAGATGGGATTTTCCGACAAGTACATAGCGAAATTATGGGATACCGACGAAAACGCGGTTTACAAAATGCGCGCCGAGTACGGCATCCGCCCCGTTTACAAGACGATAGATTCCTGTTCGGGCGAATTCAAAAGCTATGTGCCCTACCTGTATTCGACATACGAAGAGGAAAACGAATCGGTGGTGGAAGACCGCAAAAAGATCGTCGTGCTCGGCAGCGGCCCGATCCGCATAGGGCAGGGCGTGGAATTCGACTATTCCACCGTGCACGCCGTCAAGACCATTAAGGAAAACGGCTTTGAGGCCATCATCATCAACAACAACCCCGAAACCGTTTCCACCGACTACACCACGAGCGATAAACTCTATTTCGAGCCGCTTACCGTCGAGGACGTGACGAACGTGCTCGACATGGAAAAACCGGACGGCGTGATCGTTTCGCTCGGCGGACAGACGGCCATCAACCTTGCGGACGGACTTGCCAGACGCGGCGTGAAGATCGTCGGCACGGGCGTGGAGGCCATCGAGCGCGCGGAAAACCGCGACGCGTTCGAAAAGATCATGAACGAACTCGGAATTCCCGAACCCGAGGGCGTGGCGGTTACGAAGATTGAGGACGGCGTGCGCGCGGCGGAAAGGATAGGTTATCCCGTGCTGGTACGGCCGAGTTACGTTCTCGGCGGGCGCGCCATGCAGATCGTCGGCAACGAGGAAGCGCTCCGCTATTACCTCGAAAACGCCGTCAAGATAGATGAAAAACAGCCCGTGCTCGTAGATAAATATATCGTCGGCAAGGAACTCGAAGTGGACGCCGTCTGCGACGGAAAGGACGTGTTCGTGCCCGGCATTATGGAGCTCGTGGAAAAAACGGGTATTCATTCGGGCGACTCCATCAGCGTCTATCCCACGTTCAGCGTGAGCGACAAGGTTAAAAAGACCATACTCGAATACACGTATAAACTCGGCATCGGCATCGGCATAATCGGGCTGTACAATATCCAGTTCATCGTCGATAAGGACGAAAACGTGTACGTCATAGAAGTCAACCCGCGTTCTTCCCGCACCGTGCCCTTCCTTTCCAAGGCGACGGGATACAACCTCGCGGATATCGGCACGCTGGTCATTCTGGGCAAGAGCCTGAAAGAACAGGGTTTTACGGAAATTTATCCCGAAGAGAAAAAGCGCTGGTACGTCAAGGCGCCCGCGTTCTCGTTCTCGAAGATCAGCGGGCTGGACGCCTACCTTTCGCCCGAAATGAAATCGACGGGCGAGGCTATCGGCTACGATAAAAAACTTACCCGCGCGCTCTACAAGGCTTTGCAGGCGAGCGGTACGCACGTGGCGAATTACGGAACGATTTTCGTAACGGTTTGCGATAAGGACAAAGAAGAGGCCCTGCCGCTCATCCGCCGCTTTTACAACCTCGGTTTCAATATCGAAGCGACCGAGGGCACGGCGAAGTTCCTGAAAAAGAACGGAATCCGCACGAGAGTAAAGGGCAAGATCAGCGACGGCAAGAGCGACATTCTGGAATCTATCCGCAAGGGCTACGTCAATTACGTCATCAACACGAGGGACGTCGATTCCCTGTCCCAGCAGTCGGACGGGTATCTGATCCGCCGCTGCGCCGTGGAAAACAACGTTACCATGTTCACCGCGCTCGACACGGTGCGCGTGCTTCTCGACGTTCTCGAGGAAATAACCATCACGATTTCCACGATAGACGGAGAGTGAAATGTTTACTGTACTCACAAACAAAAAAATCGCGCAGAACGTGTACGAAATGACGCTTGCGGGCGACACGTCGGGCATAAAAAACGCGGGGCAGTTCGTCAATGTCAAAATAGACGGACTGTTCCTGCGCCGTCCGATCTCGGTATGCGATTACGGCGAAAACTTTCTAAAAATCATCTATAAGGTCGTGGGACGTGGCACGGAAAAGATGAGCGCCATGTCCGCGGGGCAGCCGCTCGACATCCTCACGGGGCTGGGCAACGGTTACGACCTGTCTGCGGCTGGCGATAAACCTCTGCTCATCGGCGGGGGCGTGGGCGTGCCGCCCCTTTATAACCTTGCGAAAAAACTGCTCGCGGCGGGAAAAAAGGTTTCCGTCATTCTCGGTTTCAATACCGAAAGCGAAATATTTTACGAAGAGGAATTCCGCGCGCTCGGCGCCGACGTTACCGTCGCCACGGCGGACGGCAGCTACGGGGTGAAGGGGTTCGTTACGGCGGTGAAAAAAGAACATTCCTACGTGTACGCCTGCGGTCCCGAACCCATGCTCAAAGCCGTTTACGGCGCGTTCGACGGCGGCGGGGAATATTCCTTTGAAGAGCGCATGGGGTGCGGATTCGGCGCCTGCATGGGCTGCAGCTGCAAGACCAAATACGGCAGCAAGCGGATTTGCAAGGACGGCCCCGTGCTCAAAAAGGAGGAGATAATATGGTAAATACCGAGGTAACCCTTTCGGGGCTCGTCTTGGATAACCCCGTTATCCCCGCGAGCGGCACGTTCGGGTTCGGCTACGAATTCAACGATTTTTACGATATAAACATACTCGGCAGCATAGCGCTCAAAGGCACTACGAAGGAAGCGCGTTTCGGCAACCCCACGCCGCGCATCGCGGAATGTACGGAGGGGCTTTTGAACAGCGTGGGCTTACAAAATCCGGGCGTGGAAAAAGTGGTGGGCGAAGAACTGCCGAAATTAAAAAAGGTGTTCCGCAAAAAGGCGATCGCCAACGTGAGCGGTTTTTCCGTGGAAGAATACGTTTATACCGCCGCCCTGCTCGACAGGGAAGAACAGATCGGCCTTATCGAACTCAACGTCAGCTGTCCCAACGTGCACGCGGGGGGCATGAGTTTCGGCGTGGAACCCGAAAAGGTGGAGGAAGTTACCCGCGCGGTGAAGTCCGCCGTCAGAAAGCCGCTGTACGTAAAACTCACGCCCAACGTCGCCGATATCGCCGCAACGGCGCGGGCGGCGGAACGCGGCGGCGCGGACGGGCTGGCGCTCATCAACACCCTGCTCGGCATGCGCATCGGTTTGAAGACGAGAAAACCCGTCCTCGCCAACAAAAAGGGCGGTTTTTCGGGGCGGGCGGTCTTTCCCGTCGCGCTCAGAATGGTCTACGAAGCATACGAGGCGGTGAATATCCCCATTATCGGCATGGGCGGCGTCGCCACGGCGGAGGACGTGCTCGAAATGATGTTCGCGGGCGCAAGCGCCGTTGAAGTGGGCGCGGAAAACCTCGTGGATCCGTACGCCTGCAAAAAAATTATCGAAGATCTTCCGCGCGTCATGCAAAAATACGGCGTGCGGAAATTAAGCGAAATAATAGGAGAAGCGCATAAA
>ERZ506942.333-NODE-333-length-12299-cov-4.24118_pt1 | contig 12299 bp, 7 predicted proteins | sample MGYA00512900_ERZ506942 | MGnify/ENA metagenome assembly ERZ506942
CCGATCTCGCGCCTTACCGTGGTTTCGCTCATATGAACGTCTTTTGCAATCTGTTTCACCGTCGCATAGTTATGTTCTTTCAGGTAATCCGTGATGATTTGTATCCGTTCTAATAATAGCATTTTGCGTAACCTTTTTATTTTATTATATCAATTTGCTCATTTTAAGTCAAGTTTTATATTGTTTTTATATTATTCTTCTAAATTTTTATCTGTATTGACCTTTTTATAGCGAAAGTTTATAATAGATATGAGGTGATGAAATGAAAATTTACAGAAAAACGGAAAAAGATTTTAAAGATTACGCCGCAGAGCTCATGGAAAACGATATTCTTGCCGTGTGCGACGTCAATACCGAACCTTTTGCGGACGAAATACTCCGCAGACTGTCGGAATACGGAAAGAAAGCGGAAAAATATTGCTTTGCCGAGAGGCATCTCTTGCCCGAAACGGAAAAATTAGGAGGGCTTTCCGCGGCGGCGACGGAACATGCGTATATTTTAGGCATAGGTTCGGGCGTGATAAACGATATATGTAAATATATATCCTTCAAAACAGAAAAGCCGTATGGGATTTTGGCGACGGCACCGTCTATGGACGGATATGTTTCGGGCGTCAGCGCTCTGTACGACAAGGGGCGAAAAGTGACATGGCCGACCACCGTGCCGCGGGAAGTTCTCGTCGATACGAATATTTTGAAAAATGCGCCGCTCGACATGATCGTGGCGGGCGAAGGGGATCTCATCGGGAAATACACGAGTCTGCTCGACTGGAAACTTTCCCATTGTCTGAACGGGGAAAAATACGATCCCGAAATAGCGGAACGCATGAGGGAGGCGCTCGCGCTCAGTATGGGCAGCGCGGAAAAACTTGTTTGCCGCGACGAAACCGCCGTCGGAACGTTGATCGACGGACTCGTCTTGTCGGGCGTAGAGATGCAGAGGGCGGGAAACTCCCGTCCCGCTTCGGGCAGTGAGCATCATATATCGCATTACTTGGAAATGCAGGGGGAAAAGTCGGGAAAAGAATATGCGCCGCACGGCGTAAAGGTTGCGCTCGGTTGCCTGGTTTCCTCCGCGATGTATCGGTATGCAGAAAACTTTCCCGAACTTGCCGACGTTCGCGGAGACATAAGGCAACTGCCGGATACGGAACGGCTGAAGGAGTTGTATAAAAAGATCGGTCTGCCCGTCGGTTTCAATGAAATAGGCGTGAGCAAAGCTTTGCTCGAAGAAACGATCAAGAATGCCTGGACGGTGCGCGAGCGTTATACGATCATGACTTTTTTGAAAGACAAAGGCGAACTCGGCAAACTCGCCCCCGTATTGGCCGACATGTTTGCATAGAGAAAACCCCGCTAACTGCGGGGTTTTCTCTATTTTTTATTTTTTGGAGAAAGTCCGTAATGTTTTTTATAACTTTTGCAAAAATGATATTCGTCGTAAAAACCAAATTGTCCTGATATTTCTTTCAAGGTGATCTCCGGATTGCTTTTCATGAGGAAGTCTGCCATTTTAAGTTTTAATGCGAGCTGATATTGATGCAGTGAAATTCCGCATTCTTCTTTGAAATGGCTGGACAAGGTTTTTTGACATATGAAATATTCTTCTGCAAGTTCTTCAAGTTTGTAAAATTTACTCGGATTATTGCTTATCTGATCTATGATCTTCAATATAATGGGATCATGCGGCTGTTTCGCTAAACTGATGTTGGCGAGTTCGTATAAAAGAGAATTTAGTTTGCCCGCTATTCCTATATGTTTATATGTATTATCAGAATAAAATATCTTGATCAGCTCTTCAAACAGCGCTTTTACGTTCGGAGTGTTTCCGCAGTGCGTAACGGTATCTATTTCTATTATCCAATCGTCGATATTGTTTTTTTTCTGAGGGGAGTCGGCGGACAAAAAATCGTTTTGTAAAGGCGTAAAATGTATAAAGCATGTACGTATTACGTTGCTTCCGGGCCTAAGTCCGTAGTGATGGTGCCCGCTATGCAAAAACAGCACGTCGTCTTTTCCTATATTATAAACGTTTCCGTCCTCGAAAATTTCCCATTGTCCCTCCAACATATAGAACATTACGTGTTCATCCAGAATTCTCGAAGCATGAATCGCATTTGTGAACTTATTGAAATTACAGGAATTTATTTGTCTGTTTTCTGTAATATACAAAATGTTTTTCATAAAATGAATTTTAACATATTTGCACGTTTTTGTCAAATTTTCTTTATAAAAATGCCAAAATTTACAAAATTTACAAATTACTTATTTAATTATAAAAATTGCCTATTATTCAATTTACTTGAATTTACAAAAGTTGTCTTTGAATATACATTGTTTTTGCCGTATTCGTTAACTTATAATTAAATTAAAGTTTTTTAGGAAAGGTGACTTGAATGAAAAAAGCTATTGCAGTCATTACCGTGATTCTTGCGGTAATCATAGCCGGGACGGTTACGCTGATCTGTACTTGCGGAAAGAGAAACGAAACGTATAACGGCATAGTAATCGATAAAACGAAAACACAGCTTTATGTAGGTAATTATGACGGCGGCGCCGGACATGAATGGCTGAACATTGCGATAGATGGCTTTGAAGAAGAGTATAAATCGGAAAGTTTTGAAAAGGGAAAAACCGGCGTACAGGTTCTTCCGAGAAACTTAAAAGATGAGTTTATGGGAACATTGCTGTTAGAAAACATTGCCGACGGGAAAGAGGACATAGTGATAACGGGAACGATTTCATATGCGGATTTCGTTGCGGCAGATGTGCTTTTGGATATTACGGACGTTGTAACTGCAGGAGGGGAAAACTCGGCTGAAAAAAGAATGAATGAATCGATGCGCCGTACTTTTGATATGGGGACCGAAAGCCAGAGTAAATATTACGGTGTGCCCACCTTGGCAAGTTTAAGCGGGATCGTCTACGATGTAGACTTATTTGAAGATGAAAAATTATACTTCGGTGAAGGAAGTACGGCGAGTCGGCCCGTTTGGACGGGGGCGGAAAACAAATCCGCAGGTATGGACGGGGAAAAAGGCACTTATGACGACGGACTGCCCGAAACATGGGAACAATTAAAAGTTCTTATGACAAGAATGGTAACAAAAAATATAACGCCGTTTACCTGGTCGGGTATGTACGATACTTACCGTCAGCGTTTCATGAATTATATTTGGGCAAGTTATGAAGGCGCCGATGATTTTCTGTTGAATTATTCTTTCAGCGGCACAGATTCTGACAGCGGGGATATCGATTATTCAAACGGATATCTGTTGCAGAAACAGAACGGCAAATATGCCGCGCTGAAAGTTGCCGAATATATCGTGAAAAATTCCACTTTATATTCTGAAAACGCCATGAAAACCTCGCAGAGCCATTCCCAGGCGCAGACCGAATATCTTACGAGCGTAGAAAAAGAGAAGCGCATCGCCATGCTGCTTGAAGGAACTTGGTGGGAAAACGAAGCCCGCGGCACTTTCGACGGAATGATAAAATACAGTCCGGATTACGCTTACGGTGTGAGGCGGTTCGGATATATGCCTTTCCCCAGATTTATCGGATCCGCAGGGATTCCCGACACGGATCAAAGTAAAACCACGCTTTTATGTGACGCCGGAAGCGGCGCAGTTATCGCCAAGAAAAACGTAGACCATCCGGAACTGGTGAAAAAGTTTATTGCATATCTTCTGAGAACGGACACGCAGGCAATGTTTACCGCCACCACAGGCTTACCGATGCCGTATTCATATTCGCTTACCGAAGATCAGTATGCTTCTATGACGAATTACGCGCGTACGATTTGGGATCTCGTTACTTCTGAAGACGCCGAACTGGTTTATCCTGTTTACGACACGCCGATAAGGATTGAAAATACCACTTTCTTTTCGAATTGGGATTGGGGGGCGAATGTCACGATCAATAAAGTTAATCAGACGGTAAACGAACCGATGATGACGTTTTATTCCTATCCGACTATTACCGCAGAAGATTATTTTTCGGGACTTTCCAGAAATTTTTCCTCCGCAAAATGGCAGGAACTTGCAAACTATTTCAATTAAACGCCTATGAGTAAAATAAAACGCGAAAAAACAAGTAAAGAAGAATTGAGCCTGAAAGAGTCTTTTGCTGAACTGAAAAGGGCCGTTTCCGATAGAATTTACAGCCTTTCTGTAAAATTACACCGAAAGGGAAAAGACAGAAAAAAGACCATGAACACAACAAAACGCAACGAACTTGTTTTTTGTTTTGCGTTTTTGGCCGTTCCGGTATGTCAGATGCTCATATTTTATTTCGGGGTGAATTTCAATTCTATTTTGCTTGCTTTTCAAGGATATGATTCTGTAGAACATTCATTTTACTTCAAAGGATTTGAAAATATAAAAAAAGTAGCGGTTTTTCTCGTAACGGATACTTCAATGCATATGGCGGCGAAAAATTCAATGTTGATGTATCTTTCGGGGTTGCTCATAGGTATGCCGCTCAATCTTATATTCGCATATTTTATTTATAAAAAAATTCCGTTTGAAGGTTTTTTCCGCGTAGTGCTCTTTTTGCCCGCGATGGTATCCAGCGTGGTACTGGCTTTCGTATACAAGTATGCGGTAGAGGACTTCATTCCTTTTTTAGCAGAAAAGCTATTCCATATTACGGATATGAAAGCGTTGACGCAAGTTCCGCAAACGGCGTTTTGGGTGGTGATCTTCTATGGTTTATGGACGGGCTTCGGCGCTGCGCTCATTCTCTACGCCGGAGCAATGCATCGTGTGCCGCAGTCGGTAATTGAATACGGCCAGCTGGAAGGAATTAGTTTTTTTAAAGAATTTACAAGGGTGATCCTGCCGATGATTTTTCCTACGATCACTACTTTTCTCGTAGTGGGAATTGCCGGGATATTCACAAATTACGGCGCGCTTTATATATTTTACGGCGCCGGCGCGAGAACGGATATGTGGACGCTCGGCTATTATTGGTTCACAAGGGTGGTCGATTCCAAGGGCGCAATACAAAGTTACGCTTCTTATCCCGAAGCCTCTGCCGCTGGGCTTATATTTACGTTTATCGCCGCGCCGATTACGCTTCTCGTGAAACATCTTTTGGAAAAATACGGGCCGGAGGCGGAATATTGATATGAAAAAAAAGATTAATATTTTTGCCGTTGTTTCCGTAACCATACTTATTTTATATACGATCACGCTGGTCGTGCCGCTTTTATGGGTATTGTTTACATCATTCAAAGATCCCATTGAATTTGACCTCAATAAATTCGGTTTTACCACAAAACTCAGTTTTGATAACTATGTAACGGTGATGAAATCGCTTTTTATCGAAATATACACAAAAGACGGCGGCGTCAGAAATGTTTATCTGCCTGAAATGTTCGGCAATACGTTGCTTTATGCGATAGGTTGTTCTGTGATCTCGACGATAACAAACTGTATTGTCGCTTATATCGTGGCGAGATATTCGCATTTCCGCTTTACAAAGATAATTTATGCTTTTGTTATTTTTACAATGGTGCTCCCTACGGTCGGGAATTTACCCTCCCAGATACAAATGGCGAAAACGCTGAACTTTTACGATCATATGTGGGGAATTTATTTAATGAAAGCGTATTTCGGCGGAACATATTTTTTAGTGTTCTACGCCTCGTTTAAGGGGTATGCGAAAGAATATGCCGAGGCGGCGAAACTTGACGGCGCAGGAGAAACATCCGTGATGCTCAGGATTATGTTGCCGCTGGCGGCGCCTACGATCGGCGCTGTCGTCCTGCTCACTTTTATTACATACTGGAACGATTACCAGGCGCCGATGATCTTTCTTCCGTCTTCGCCTACAATGGCTTACGGGCTTTACCGTTTCCAGTCGAATACTTTGACGGAGGCGAGCGGCATTACCGTAAAATTGGCAGCCTGTTCTATCGTTATCGTGCCTATTTTTATTATTTTCGTCATTTTTAAGGATAAGTTGACGGGAAATATTACGATCGGAGGTATCAAGGGGTGAAAAGAAAACTATTTTTCTCATTGACAATTGCGCTTATGTTGACGGCTTCTGCGGCGGTTGCCGCTTTTTCCTCCCGCAGCGTAGAGGCCGAAGGAATTTATGCGTCGCCGATCGATCTGCTCATATGCGACGGCGTCAATATGCAGGTCGATAAAAGCGTGCCCTACAATACGGGTATCGACGACGACAGGCGTGGGATACTGCTTACTTCCGCAGAAACGGGGGCGGCATTTACATTTGCGGCGGAGATGAGCGGCCGGTTTGAATTGGATTTTCGGGTATATTCGGACGTAACGCCGGAAGTAACTTCGTTGCAGGCATATAATGCTTCGCGATTTGATCTCGAAGAACTGACTTTTACGTTCACGGACGTTGAAAACGGCAATTCTTTTTCGGTCGTCGTGTACGGCGGTTATACCGCTTACAATATTTTGCCAAATGCGAAAGTAAAACTAAAATATTCAACGATCGGTTACTGGTATAACAAAGGCGCGCTTTCTCAGACAAAATTATATAATAAAAACTACGCGGGATACAATACTGTGTTTTTCGGAACGAGTTTTTGCAATACGAGTTATACCGCAGGCGGATTTGTGAACGGAAATATTCACAGCAACCATATTTGTTTCGATCCTGCTTCTATGGAGGTCTACGGATATAATTATAATGAGAATACGGGCGACAAAGAAAAAAGAGTAATATGCGATCTGAACGACGCTTCGGTGATCGGAAAATACAACTGTATAGAGGGCTTTGAAAGATATACCGTGTCCTGTTCGATGTCAAAAATTACGTCGGGAAGAGAAGGCAAAGTTTTGCTTTATGCGCTCGGCGGGCAAAGTCTGTCGGGCAGAACGTTTACGGACGATGCCGGTCCGATGTTTTATTTTGAAAAAGATCAGACGGACGGCGTTGTCGGCGGCAAGATCGCGCTGGATGTTCCCGCTGTATGTTTCGATACGATCTGCGGCGAAACGGAATTTAACGGAAATATCGCCGTCAAAACGCCTTCGGGAGAACTTTTGAAAATTCAATCCGGACATTTTACGCCGCAGGAGAGCGGAGATTACGAAGTTACGTATTCCGCGGTGGATGCTAATGGCGTTACAGGTGAAATCACGCGGAAATTTTATGTTTACGAGAAAGTTCCCGAAACGGAAATAACTTATTCGTTCAGAGCGTTTAACGAGGACGGAGAAGCTTTTTTACCGCTCAATAACGCAATGGTTCTTCCGTCCGCGGCGATATACGATGCAATGGCACGCGAAATATACGCGGTCGAGCCGTCAGTAAAAGATGCGGAAGGCGAAGCGTGTTCGTTAGACGGCGATTTTTTTGTCCCATCGGAAGTAGGAGTTTATACCGTCCTTTACGAATATACGGGACCGGCGGGGAATACTGTAGCAGATAAATTTACCGTCATTGCCGCCGACGTACCAGGAACGGAGCTTACCTTTGAAACGGAAAAAATATATGAACGCGATACCCTTCTCATGCTTCCCGTCTGTGTTTCCGAAAACGGCGAAACGGGCGTTGCCGAAGTCGTTTATCCGAGCGGCAAAGTTTCGGGCGGAGAGATGGTTTATCTCGACGAGGTAGGAGGGTATGTGCTGAAATACAGCTTTGCAGAGAATGAAAACGAGTATGAGATTTGCCGATATTTTGATGTTGTAAATACGGGCGCTTCGGTTTTTAAAGCGGTGAACAACGCCGAGATCGTTAACGATGCGACTGCGCCCGAATACTTCGGATACGAATATAACGGGGTAGGAGTGAATATCAAAAAAGACGGCGCAACTATTATGTACGACGGAATTCTCGATTTGAGCCGCAGTACGAAAAAAGACGTTCTTTTGGATATTTTGGTTACGCCGCAGACCGCAGGCGTAGAAGAATTTAAATATTTTTGGATAACTCTTACCGATATACATGACGCCGACAGATATATCAGTATCTGTATCAGGGATGATCCTTGGGGATCTCTGCAACAGTCGCGCTGCAGCGTAAAGACTTCGTCTATGGTCGATTATTGGGGACAATATACCCAAGGAAATTTTAATCCGATGGTCAACAACGGTACATTGGTCGCGACTTCGTTTTTCGGAAAGTTCAGCGAGACCTTTATGGCACATTCTCTGAAACTATATTACGATGCGGAAGAAAACGCCGTGTACGTTTCCAAAACCGCGCACGCATATGAGCTGGAAGACGACAGATATCTCGTACTTGATCTTGACGACGAGGACGTGCTCGGCAGCGCGTATACGTTCGATGGTTTCACGACAGGTGAAGTGTATCTGACTATCGAGGCGGAAGGCGTATCTTCGGCCAACGCGAGTTACATCATAAAGACGGTGGCGGGACAAGATCTCGGCGGCGCTATGCTCAGCGGCGATTCTTTTCCGTCGATGATCGTTGACATTGAAAATACCGCGCCCGACGGATTGACCGGCAGTAAGTACAAAATATTCCGCGCTTCGGCCTATGATGTCATTGACGGTACATTGGAAGTTTCTTCCGAAATATATAAAAAAGAGGGGGGCGGCTTGGTCAGATATTATAATCCGCTCAATACGGAAGATTATTTCGTACCGGATCAGGCAGGGATTTATTATATAGTTTATCAGGCGAAAAATTCTGCAGGCAGAATCATAACAAAAGAAGTCGGGATAACGGTGAAAGATAAATTGCCCGATTTCAGCATCGATTTCGGCACGCCGCTGCCTGATGAAATGCTTACCGGGGAAAAACTCAATATCGGCAATTACAATGTTCTCGGAGGCTCCGGAAAAACCGAATGTACGGTAAAGATCGTTTATAACGGTAAAGAAGAAACTGCAGGGGAAATTTTTCAGCCGACAGAATCGGGAAAATATACGTTACGTTTTTATTTATCCGATTACGTGCGTACCGAAACGCTGGAAATGGATATATCGGTTACAGATGGCGGAATGCCGATATTCGACGAGTTTTCCGTTCCGGAATATGCGCTTGCGGGAAAAAGAATTCTCTTTGCACTGCCGGAGGCTAAGGTATATGAAAAAGGTGAAATATATGATGCGGCAGTAAAGATTACCGTAACCGAAAACGGTAAAGAAACAGTGCTGGCTGCGAACGCTTACGACGTTACGGGAACAGACGGAGAAATTCTGAACGTAAAATATGAAATATCCGCTAACGGCAAAATTTTTGAAAGGGCTTATACGGTCAATATCGTTTCTCCCGAAAAACTGAAAGATTATTGGATTGCGGAAAATGCCGAAGCGGAAGAACTTGCCGACAGTCTGCTTTTCCGGGCCACCGCCGAAAAGACGGTATTGAAATTTATCAACGCGACGCTGTACGGCAATTATTCTTTGTCGTTTCAGATCAATGAGGGGTATAACGATTTCGATGCTGTGGGCATTGTATTGTCGGATTCCGAAAAAACCGCGGAACAAGTGGAGATTGAATTCAGAAAAGGACCTAATACTTCCGCCGTTTATGTAAACGGAAAATATAAAGGCGAAACCGCAGCGACGTTTTTCGGTTCGATACAAAATTTTTATATTTCTCTTGATGCCGATTATAATTTATATGATTACGGCGGAAAGCTGATTTGTAAACTGGATTCATATATCAATAATACGACTTTTACGGGGTTTTCTTCTGGAAAAATTTATACGCAGATCGCATTTTCCGGGAATAAGGGAACAAGCGGCATTCGGCTTTTCACTTTGGGAAATCAAACTTTTTACGATTCTTATTATGATGAGATAAAACCTGTGATAACGTTTGATTCCGAATTCGATTACGTGAAAACAATCGGTGATGAGGTAGTCCTTTCCGGGGCTTATGCCTATGATGTACTGGATCCTGAAACCGAACTTAACGTTACGGTGAGGGTAGACGGCGAAACGGTATTTTCCGGCGCGTATCGGGACGATCTGCGTTTTACGATCGATAAAGAAGGCGAATACATCATAACTTTTACCTGTGCGGATTCCTCCGGGAACAACGCACGTACCACGCGTACGTTTATTGCCGTTGCCGAAGGCGGAGTAAATATCAACGTAAACGGTTCTGTGCCCGAAAGCGGAAAAACAGGTAAAACGATAAAACTGCCGTCCGCTTCCGTAGACAGCGCAGGAGATTATGAGCTTTTTATTTTCGTGATCGATCCTCTGGGGAGATTTATGGCGGCAGAAAAATCATTTACACCCGAAATCAACGGCGTTTATATCGTAAGATATGCGGTGCAGACATCGGGCGGCAATATTTATTTTCAGGATTATCATATTACGGTGAAATAAATGAAAAAAATATCATTGAAAAAACTGATTTCTGTAATGCTTTGCGCGGTATTTACGTTGTCGCTTATCTGTACAATCGGCTGTAAAACTACGCCGTCGGAAGAATTTAAGGAAACTTCCACCTATCTGGTGCGGGGCGGTTACAGCGACTATCGGATCGTAAAACCGCAAAATGCCACAAGCAACGAAGAATTTGCGGTAAGCGAACTGCACGATAATTTTCTGCAGGCGACCGGAGTGGATTTGAAAATAATTTCCGATACGGGAATGACGTTTGACGGCGGCAAATATTTTTCGGTAGGAAGAACTTCGCTATTGGAGGGGAGCGGCGTGAAAGCGTCTTATGAAGAACTGGGACGCGACGGATGCAGGCTTGTAACGAAGGGCGATACCGTTCTTATGATTGGCGGTAAAGATAAGGGAACGATCAACGCAGTTTATGATTTCTTGCAGTATACATTCGATTATGAGTGCTATGCTATTGACGAAATAAAAATCGAGAAAAGAAATACAGCGAAACTTCTCGCTTTCGATTTAACGGACATTCCTTCGTTCACAGAACGGAGTACGGCATACCACGTACATAATAACGCCACGTTTGCCCTTCGTATGCGCGCACAGAATAAACTTGACGGCTGGGCGAAATGGTCGCATTCGGAATTTAATTGGATTTCTCCCGACACCTATTACGATCAGCATCACGATTGGTACAGCAGCGATAAACTGCAGCTCTGTATTACGAGGGCGGTAGGCGATCTGATGAGCGACGAATACGACCACAGTAATATGCGCGGCACCTATGTTGAAGGCGTAAAAAAGTATTTGATCAATAATCCCGCGGCAACGCATATGCATCTCGGCATAGTCGACAACAGAAGTTACTGTAAATGCGAATCCTGCCGCGCCAGCGATGCAAAATACGGAGGACAGGCGGGATCGCGCATACGTTTTTACAATGCCGTCGTTCGCGAGCTTTCGGCTTGGCTTGAAGAAAATTATCCGGAAAGAGAGGTTATGTTCAGTTGCTTTGCCTATCTCGGCTCGTTTAATCCTCCCGTTAAGTATGATCCGGCGGCGGGCAAATACGTTGCCGCCGATCCGTCGGTTATTCCGTGCGACGATCTCGCGGTGTTATGGGCGCCGATGGACGCGTGTTATGCTCATCCTTTCGATGCGGAATGCAATTCTGTGAGTTATAATTCTTTACTTGGCTGGAGCGCAATAGCAAAACATATTTATGTTTGGAGTTATTGTACGGATTTTACCGCAGCCTTTCTGCCTTTTGATAATTTTTCTTCGCTGCTCGATAATTATCGTTTATTAGAAGAATGTAACGTTGAATTCTTTTATGATCAGGGCAACGAGTGGTATACGCCGTTTTTCAATGAAATGATGTGTTATGTACAGACGAAATTGATGTGGAACGTAAACCTTGATTTTAATGCGCTGGTAGAAGACTTTATGCGGAATTATTATAAAAGTGCGGCAAATACGATGATGGAATATTACGATATGGTTCGCACGCGTTATATGATCATGGATCAGAAGGCGGCGGCAAACGACGAACACTTTGAAGTTACCGTTTACAGCGAACATTACGCGACGGACGCGGTGCCGGGATATTTCCCTTATAATCTGCTCACGCAGATGACGGAAGTGTTAGACCGCGCAATGGACGAAGCTGAACTTGAAACCGATCCGGAAATCAGGGCAAAACTGAAGGACAGGATAAAAGTTCAGTCGTTGGTGCCGCGATATTTTTTCCTGAAATATTATTCTTCTTATTTCTCCTCAAAAATGCTGAAAAGCATGACGGATGAATTTGAAGCGGATTGTTCGCGTTTCGGAATTTCGTACGTAAATCCCAATCAGAACTACTATGTTTCTGATTTTACTGCCGACTTGCGCGGAGGTTGAAAAATGAAAAAACTCGGAATATATCTGTTTTGCTGCACACTGTTATTATTTGCGGTCGGTTCGGCTTGGGCTTGCGATAAAAAA
>ERZ506942.362-NODE-362-length-11423-cov-4.55656_pt1 | contig 11423 bp, 9 predicted proteins | sample MGYA00512900_ERZ506942 | MGnify/ENA metagenome assembly ERZ506942
ACAAGCTGGGCGCTTTCCACCATCTGCCGCACGGCGTGGCGAACGCGCTCATGATCGAACAGGTCATTCGTTTCAATTCCAGCGAAGCGCCCGCCAAAATGGGCACCTTCCCGCAGTACGGGTACCCGCACGCGCTCAGAAGGTACGCGGAGATCGCGGAGAGCCTGGGCGTAAAGGGAAAGACGGACGCGGAAAAGACGGAGGGGCTGATCGGCAAGATAAACGAACTGAAAGAAAAGATCGGCATCAAGAAGACCATAGCCGATTACAACGTGGACGAAAAGCGCTTTCTCGATACGCTGGACGAAATGACCGAACAGGCGTTCGACGACCAGTGTACGGGCGCAAATCCGCGCTATCCGCTGATGAGCGAGATCCGCGAAATGTATCTGAACGCTTACTACGGCAGAAAACAAGCCGTGAAATAAGGATGGGAAAATCATGGAACTCAAAAAAATAATCGCGGTGCGCACCGCAAAGACCGTTTACCGCGACGGCGGCAACGTCGTCAAGGTGTTCGATAAGGAATATTCCAAGGCGAACGTTTTGAACGAAGCGCTCAACCAGGCGCGCGTGGAGGAAACCGACCTAAATATCCCGAAGATACAGGCGGTAACGATGGTCGACGGCAAGTGGGCCATCGTCAATACGTATATCCCCGGCAAGACGCTGGAAACGCTCATGAAGGAAAATCCGGACAGATACGGCGAATATCTCGAACTGTTCGTGGACTTGCAGCTGAAGGTGTTCGCGCAAAAATGCCCGCTCCTCAATAAACTCAAGGATAAAATGAACCGCAAGATAGACGAAACGGGTCTGGACGCCACCACCCGTTACGACCTGCATACCCGTCTGGAAGCCATGCCCAAACACAACAAGGTGTGCCACGGCGATTTCAATCCGAGCAACGTCATTCTGCGGGAGGGGGACGGCGAGCCTTTCATTCTCGACTGGTCGCACGCCACGCAGGGCAACGCCTCTGCGGACGTCGCCCGCACTTACCTGCTGTTTTATCTGGCGGGGGAAAAGGAACACGCCGAAAAGTACCTGGAACTCTTCTGCAAAAAGAGCGACACGGCGAAACAGTACGTGCAGAAGTGGATACCCATCGTGGCCGCTTCGCAGCTGACGAAAGATAAAAAGGAAGAGCGGGAATTCCTGCTGCGCTGGATCGACGTTGTCGATTACGAATAGGTTTCAAGGGGAAAAACAATGGTCAAAGTTACGGTTTGCATAGGAAGTTCCTGCCATATCAAAGGCGCAAGGCAGGTAGTGGAGGAGTTTCAGCGCCTGATCGCGGAAAACAACCTCAAAGGCGAGGTTGACCTCGGCGGCACGTTTTGCGTCGGCCGCTGCAACGAGGACGGCGTCAGCGTGCTCGTGGACGACGAATATTATGCCGTCAAGCCCGAGGAAGCGACGGATTTTTTCAACGAGATCGTCGTGCGGCTGATAGGCTGAAAAGGGCGGTTATCCGCAGGGAACTATGCTGAATTATCTTGAATTCAAAAACGCAGAATGTAAGGACTGCTATAAATGTCTGCGGGAATGTCCCGTCAAGGCCATAGAGGTCATCAACCACCAGGCGCAGATCATCGCGGGGCGTTGCATACTCTGCGGCAAATGCACGGAGGTGTGCCCGCAGAACGCCAAGCGCGTACATACCGAACTCGACGAGGTGAAAGCCCTTTTGTCGTCGGGGGCGGAGGTCGTCGCGAGCGTGGCGCCCTCTTTCGTGTCGAGTTTCGAAATCGACGATTTTCTTTTGATGAAGATCGCGCTCGGCAAGCTCGGCTTTGCCGACGCGGAGGAAACGGCGGTCGGCGCGAACGTCGTTACGCAGGAATACGAAAAACTTTTGAAGTCGGGAAAATACGCCAACTTCATCACTTCCGCGTGCCCTGCGGTCAACCGCATGATCCAGCTTTATTACCCCGAAGCGCTGCAGTTCCTCGCGCCCGTGGACAGTCCCATGCTGGCGCACGTCAAAATGCTGAAAGCCGCGCGCCCGCAGGCTAAGGTCGTGTTTATCGGCCCGTGTATCGCGAAAAAGCGGGAGGGCAGGGAAAGCGGCATTGTGGACGGCGTGCTCACCTTCGAGGATTTAAAGCGCTTTTTCGAGGAAAAGGGCGTGGACGTGAAGAATATCGCGCGCTTTGCGGCGGACGGCGGCGGCGACGTGAACAGGGCGAAATATTATCCCATCAGCCGAGGCATCATCAAGTCGTTCGACAAATACGCGGACGGCTACGAATACGTTGCAGTGGACGGGGCGGACAAGTGCCGCGAGGTGCTGGAAAACATAGGTTCGCTTTCGGGCATGTTTCTCGAACTCAACAGTTGCGAATACGCCTGCGTCAACGGTCCGTGCAGTTTAATCCACAAGGGCAGCGCGGTCAAGGCCAACGCGGCGATCAGAAAATATACAAACAAGGATCTTGAAAATAAAGTTTCCCGCAAAATAGAAACGCCCGACGGCGTGAGTTTCGCGCGGGAATATAAGCGCATGCGTCCGGACGACCGTATTCCGAGCGAACGCGAGATAGCGGAAATCCTCGCGCGCACGGGCAAGACGAAAAAGAGCGACGAACTCAACTGCGGCGCGTGCGGCTACAACAGCTGCCGCGAAAAGGCATGGGCGGTCGCCAACGGCTATGCGGAAATAGAGATGTGTCTGCCGTATATGCGCGAAAAGGCGGAGTCCATGTCGTACGAGATCATTCAGAACAGTCCCAACGGCATCGTGCTTCTGGACAACGACATGAACATCACCGAGATCAACCTCAAGGCCAAGGAAATTTTCGGTATCGCCGAAAAGGACGTCAAGGGCCGCGCGGCGTTCGACTTCATGAATCCCACGGAGTTCGTGCTCGCGCTCGAAGAGGGAAAGGACGTTCACAATAAAAAGATAAAGATAGAAAAGACGGGCAAGACAATAGAACTTTCGGTCATATTGCTCGCCAAGCAGAAAGTTCTTTTCGGCGTCATGAAGGACATCACCGAAGAGGCCGATTACGACGAAAAGCTGAACGCCGTCAAGCTGGAAACGCTCACCACCACGGACGAAGTCATCAAAAAGCAAATGCGCGTGGCGCAGGAGATCGCCTCCCTGCTGGGGGAAACGACGGCGGAAACCAAGGTCGCCCTGCTCAAACTGAAAAAGACTTTGCAGGAGGGCGGCGAAGAAAAATGAACGAGCTCCGACTGGAAAGCGGATATACTTCGCTCAACAAAAAGAACGAGGAGCTTTGCGGCGACAAGGTAGAGGTGCGGAAGAACGGAAAGACGACCACGCTCGTCCTGGCGGACGGGCTGGGCAGCGGCGTAAAGGCGAATATACTCGCCACGCTCACTTCCAAAATCCTCTGCACCATGGTCAGCGAGGATATCGACATCAACGACTGCGTGGAAACCATTCTGCAGAGCCTGCCCGTATGCAAGGTGCGCGGCGTGGCGTATTCCACCTTTACGGTCATTCACATGACGGAGGAGGGCAAGGGGTGGCTCTTCGAATTCGACAACCCCGCCGCCATTCTGATCCGGGATTGCAAGTGCCGCGATTTCGAGCGGGAAACTCTTTCCGTCTGCGGAAAGACGGTTTATAAGAGCGACCTTGCGCTGCAGGAAGGGGACGTCGTAGTTACCATGAGCGACGGCGTCATCCACGCGGGAATAGGCATGACCATGAACTTCGGCTGGCAGAGGGCGGACGTAAAGGCCTATCTTGACCGCACGGTCAAGCCTTCCATGAGCGCCCGCTGCGTGGCGTGGCTGCTCGCGGCGGCCTGCAACGACCTCTATCTCGATAAGCCGGGCGACGATACTACGGTCCTCGCCGTCAGAGTGCGAAAGGCGTTGCCCGTCAGCATTATGGTGGGGCCGCCCGTAGACAAAAACAAGGACGATTTTTATATCGAACGTTTTTTGGGCGGAGAGGGGAAAAAGGTGGTCTGCGGCGGAACGAGTTCGCAGATCGTGGCGCGTTACCTCGGCAAAAAGGTGGAGGCGCGGTTTGATTTTCCCGATAAAGACGTGCCGCCTATCGGCTATATAGAGGGGATAGACCTTACGACGGAAGGCGTGCTCACGCTGAGAAGGCTTTTGGAGCTTTCGGAAAAGTACCTTTCGCCGTGCGACTTGGCGCCCAAATACTTCACCAAAAAGGACGGAGCCAGCCTGCTTGCGAACGTGCTTTTCGAAGAGGCGAGCGACATCACCTTTTACGTAGGGCAGAGCATAAACAAGGCGCACCAGGGGCTGCCGATCGACACGACCATGAAACTGAAACTCGTGGAAAGCCTGTCGAAGAACCTCGCCGCCATGGGCAAAAACGTGGAAGTCTATTACGACTGACGCGCGGTAATTAAGTATTTTACGCGGCTTCCGCGAAATAACAAAGTTATTTTAACGCGGCGTCCCGCGGAAAAATAAAATACATTTTATAAAAGGAGTTGTAACACAAATGGCAAGATTTACTTTACCGAGAGACCTTTACTTCGGAAAAGGCTGCATGGAAGACGTTCTCAAGAACCTCAAGGGCAAAAAGGCGATCATCGTGGTCGGCGGCGGCTCGATGAAGCGTTTCGGCTTTCTGGACAAAGCCGTCAACGCGCTGAAAGCGGCGAATATCGAAGTAGAGCTTTTTGAAAACGTGGAACCCGATCCGTCCGTGGAAACCGTTATGCGCGGCGCGGAGGCCATGAGAAAATTCCAGCCCGACTGGATCATCTCGATGGGCGGCGGCTCGCCGATCGATGCGGCCAAAGCCATGTGGGCTTTCTACGAATATCCCGATACCACGTTCGAACAGCTCATTACGCCGTTCAATTTCCCCGAACTGAGACAGAAAGCGAAGTTCCTCGCCATCCCCTCGACCTCGGGCACGGCTACCGAAGTTACGGCGTTTTCGGTCATCACCGATTATGCGAAGGGCATCAAATATCCGCTGGCTGACTTCAACATCACGCCGGACGTCGCGGTCGTCGATCCCGAACTCGCGGAGACCATGCCCGCGAAACTCGTGGCGCACACCGGTATGGACGCGCTGACGCACGCCATCGAAGCGTACGTTTCCACGCTCAACGGCCCCTTCACCGATCCTCTGGCGCTGAGAGCCATTCAGATGGTGTTCGAATATCTGCCCGCGTCCTACAACGGCGATATGAACGCCAGAGAGCAGATGCATTACGCGCAGTGCCTCGCGGGCATGGCGTTTTCCAACGCGCTGCTCGGCATCGTTCACTCCATGGCGCATAAGACGGGCGCGGCATTCTCTACGGGCCACATCCCGCACGGCTGCGCGAACGCGATCTATCTGCCGTACGTCATCAAGTACAACGCGAAGGACGCCACCGCTCTGAAGAGATACGGCGATATCGCGCGTTTCGTCGGCATCGAGGGCGGCAGCGACGAAGAGCTGATGCTTGCGCTCTGCGCGAAGATCGACGATTACAACAAGCAGCTCAATATCCCCAAGACCCTGAAAGAATTCGGCATCAACGAGGCGGAATTCAAAGAAAAACTGCCCGAGATCGCGAAGAACGCCGTCGGCGACGCCTGCACGGGTTCCAATCCGCGTTCCATCACGCCCGACCAGATGGCGAAACTCTTTACGGCCATCTACTACGGCGAAAAAGTAGATTTCTAAAAAATGGATAAATACGATGTGATCGCCGTGGGGCTCGGCCCCGCGGCGTGCAGCGCGGCGATTTACACGGCCATGGGCGGCTATAAAACGCTCATGGTCGGACAGGCCGCGGGCGCGCTCTACAAGGCGGAAAAGATAGGCAATTTCTACGGTCAGGGCGTCGTGGAGGGCAAGCGCCTGTTTGAAGAGGGGCTTGCCCGCGCGCGGGCCGTGGGCGCGGAAGTGCTGTACGGCCAGGTCGTGGAAATAACGTTCGGCGAGGCTTGCTTCAACGTGAAGAGCGACGTGGGCGAATACGCCGCGAAAGCGGTGCTTATCGCCACGGGCGCGGCGCGCAACAGGCCCAAGCTCGGCGGGCTCGGACTTTTCGACGGCAGGGGCGTGAGCTGGTGCGCCGTGTGCGACGGGTTCTTTTACAGAAAGAAAAAGGTCGGCGTTTACGGCGCGGGCAGATATGCTTTTAGCGAGGCGGCCTATCTTGCCGGGATCGGCTGCGACGTTACGGTTTTCACCGACGGCAGGGAGCCCGAAGAAGAGGGAGTTAAAGCGGAAAAGCGGAAGATAAAAACGCTTTTCGGCGACGAGCTTCTCGGCGGCGCCGAACTTGAGGACGGCGAAAAAGTGCCGCTTTCCGCGATGTTCATTGCGGAGGGCGTGGCGTCGTCCGCCGATTTTGCCAAGATGATCGGCCTTGAAACGGAAGGCGATCGCATCAAAATCAACGCGAAGTGCGAAACCAACTGCCGCGGCATTTACGCGGCGGGAGATTGTACGGGTGGACTGCTGCAGGTGGCGAAAGCCGCGGGCGAGGGCGCTGTCGCCGGCGTTGAGATATGCAAATATCTGAAAACTTTATAAACGTTTCTCCGCCTCGGTACGCCGAGGCGGAGTTTTTTTATCGCGGCGCGGCGTATTTTTCTTTTTTGCAGAAAGGCGCTTTACATTGCGGCGCAATTTTTGTATAATAAATGATATTGATATCGGGTCCGCCCGTGCAAAAAGAGGATACGGATATGTTTTCAACGGCGAAATGGATATGGCTCAAAGAGGATTCGGGCGAGGATTCCTACGGGGAATTTCTCGCGCACTTCGACGCGGCGGACGGGGAAAAAGTCCGTCTTTACGTCGCGTGCGACGGCTGTTACACCGCCTACCTCAACGGCAAGATCGCGGCGTTTTCGTCGGCAGCGGATTTTCCCGCTTATAAACTTGCGGATAAAATCGAACTCAAGGGACTGAAAGGCAAAAACGAACTGAAAATCGTCGTGTGGCATTTCGGCGTGGATTCGCAGACGTATATCGCGGACGGAGCGAAAGTCGCCTTTGAAGTGAAACGCGGCGGAAAAACGCTTTGCGCGAGCGGGGAAAACACCGTTTCGCGGCCGAACGTCAACTATAAAAACAATTATAAAAAAGTCATCACCGCACAGCTCGGTTTGAGCTTTTTATACGACGCGACCGTAGTCAACGGCCTTCTTTACGAAAAGAGCCGCGTGCTCGCAGAGCAGCCGGAGGCGCATCTTAGACCTACGGCGCCCCTCAGGCTGCGCGGCCGCCGCAAGGTGAAGATCGAGCGGACCGAGAACGGGTTTCTCGTCGACATGAAGCGGGAAACGGTAGGTTTTTTAGAACTTTCGCTCAAAAGCCCCGATAAGCAGAAAATCCTCGTCGCTTACGGCGAACACCTGACGGACGGCAGGGTGCCCCGCTTTATCGACAAGCGGGATTTCAGCGCGGAATACGTCGCCGCGGCGGGCAAAAACGAATACATCAACACCTTCCGCCGCATTGCGGGCAGGTATCTCGAAATATTCTGTTCGCCCGGAACCGAGCTTTTATACGCGGGGATCCGCCCTGTGGACTATCCCGTACAGAGGATCGGGAGAAAGTTCGAAGATAAAACGATGCGGAAAATTTACGACGTTTCCGTGTACACGCTCAGACAATGCATGCACGAGCATTACGAGGACTGCCCGTGGCGCGAACAGGCGCTTTACACCATGGACAGCCGCAATCAGATGCTCTGCGGATATTACGCTTTCCGCGGCGCCCGTTATCAGCGCGCCAATCTCGTGTACATATCCAAGGGGCTCCGCGCGGACGGGCTGCTCAGCCTGTGTTTCCCCGGCGGGCTCGATTACCCCATACCATTTTTCTCGCTCGTGTATCCCGTACAGGTGAGCGAATATATCGCGCATACGGGGGATAAGTCGATCTTAAAGGAGGTCGGCGGCGTGCTGGAACGCATCGTTGCAGTTTTCGATTCCCGCGTGGAGGAAAACGGGCTGATCGCGAATTTTCCCGCGCCGTACTGGAATTTTTACGAGTGGAGCGAGGGGAGTTCTCATTCGGACGAGATCGGCCGCACGGAAAAAGACGGATACGTAAGGCGATATGATCTTATACTCAACTGTATGTATGTGCACGCACGCAAAATATACGCCCGACTGACGGGCGGAACGTTTGACGAAAAGCCCGCGCTCGACGCGATCCATAAGGCTTTCTTCGACGGGGAAACGGGCATGTACAGGCTGAGCACGGAGGGAAAACTGTTCAGCCGTCTGGGCAACGCGTTCGCCGTGCTTGTCGGCCTCGGCGGCGCGGCTCTGGCAGAAAAGACGGCAAAGGGCGGGGGAATGACCGACATAACGCTGTCCATGCTCACCTTTTTGTACGACGCGCTTTTGAAGAGCGGGCAAGAATATAAAACGTTCGTTACGGAGGATATAAAAAAGAGATATTCCGCCATGCTGAAAAAGGGCGCGACCACTTTCTGGGAAACGGAAAAGGGCGCGGAAGATTTCGGCGGCGCGGGCAGTTTGTGCCACGGCTGGTCGGCTCTGCCCGTCTATTATCTCTCGGTGTTATCATGAAAAGAAGCGATCTGGCAAGGGAAAATTTTCTCAAAGGTTATAATTGCGCGCAAGCCGTGGCGCTGGCCTTTTCCGACGTGGCGGGCATGAGCGAAGAACAGCTGCTGAAAACGCTTTCGCCGTTCGGCGGGGGTTTCGGCCGCCTGCGCGAGGTATGCGGCGCGTTCAGCGCCGTAACTTTCGTTTACGGCTGCGTGCGCGGTTACTGCGATCCCAAGGATATGCAGGCGAAAAAAGCCGTTTACGCCGATATACAGGCGCTTGCGGAGGAATGCCGCAAAGCGAACGGCAGCATCGTCTGCCGCGAGCTTTTGGGATTGAGCGGCAAGGATTCCCCCGCGCCCGCTGCGCGTACGGAAGAATACTATAAAAAGCGTCCCTGTGCGGAGATCTGCGCCGTTTCGGCGCAAATCCTGGCCGAAAAACTCGGTTTGACGGAACGGATAAATTGACAAAACGGGGCAAACGCGGTATACTGAAGATATATATACAGGAGAACTCAAATGAAAATTCCCGAAATTTTTGCGGAAAACGTCTTTAACGACGAGGTCATGCGCGCAAAACTGCCCAAGGAAACCTACAAGGCGATGCGCCACACCATAGACGAGGGCACGCCGCTCGAACCGCACGTGGCCATGGTCGTGGCCAACGCCATGAAAGACTGGGCGATCGAGAAGGGCGCCACCCACTACACGCACTGGTTCCAGCCCATGACGGGCGTTACCGCCGAAAAACACGATTCTTTCCTCGCTGTCAAGAGCGAAGGCAGCGTCATCATGGAATTTTCGGGCAGGGAGCTCATCAAGGGCGAGCCCGACGCCTCGAGTTTTCCCTCGGGGGGACTGCGCGCCACCTTTGAAGCGCGCGGTTATACCGCATGGGATCCCACTTCCTATGCGTTCATCAAGGAAAACACGCTCTGCATTCCCACGGCGTTCTGCTCGTACAGCGGACACGCGCTCGATAAAAAAACGCCCCTTCTGCGCTCTATGGACGCGCTCAACAAGCAGGCTCTGCGCATATTGAAATTATTCGGCAATACTTCGGTAAAAAGGGTGATACCCACCGTCGGGCCGGAACAGGAATATTTTCTTATCGACAGGGAAGTATATCTCAAGAGAAAGGATTTGAAACTCACGGGCAGAACGCTCTTCGGCGCGAAGCCTCCCAAGGGGCAGGAGCTCGACGATCATTATTTCGGAACGCTCAAACCTCGCGTCGCGGCCTATATGAAAGAACTCGACGAGGAGCTTTGGAAACTGGGCATATACGCCAAGACGGAGCATAACGAAGTCGCGCCCGCCCAGCACGAGCTGGCGCCCGTATTCGCCTCGACAAACGTCGCCACCGACCACAATCAGCTGACGATGGAGTTCATGAAAAAACTCGCGCGCAAGCACGGCCTCGCCTGCCTGCTGCACGAAAAGCCTTTCGCGGGGGTGAACGGCAGCGGCAAACACAACAACTGGTCGCTCGCCACCGACACGGGGGTGAACCTTTTCGAACCGGGCAACTCGCCCTACGAAAACGCGCAGTTTATGCTGTTTTTCGCGGCCGTCGTCAAGGCTGTGGACGAATATCAGGATCTGCTCCGCGTGTCCGTTTCGAGCGCGGGCAACGACTGCCGCCTCGGCGGCAACGAGGCGCCTCCCGCCATCATTTCCGTTTTCACGGGCGAAGAGCTGGGCGAGATCATCGAGGCAATAGACAAGGGCGTGAACCCCGCGGCCAAGGCAAAGCGCGTTTTGAAACTCGGCGTGGATTCCCTGCCCGATTTTCCCATGGACACCACGGACAGGAATAGAACCTCGCCTTTCGCGTTCACGGGCAATAAATTCGAATTCCGCATGCTCGGCTCGTCCTTTTCGGTGGCGGGGCCGAACCTCATCTTAAATACCGTCGTCGCGGAAGAGTTGGAGCAGTTTGCGGACGCTCTGGAAGGCGCGCACGATTTCATGAACGAGCTCAACGACCTCGTGGCAAAGACGATCAGAGAGCATAAACGCATCATCTTCAACGGCAACAATTACAGCGAAGAATGGGCCAAAGAGGCGGCGAAACGCGGGCTTTTGAACCTGAAATCTTCGGACGAAGCGCTGCCGTATTTCAAAAAACAGAAAAATATAGACGTATTTGCCAAACACGGCGTGCTGAGCGCGCTCGAAGTCGAGAGCCGCACGGACATCATGCTGGAAAACTACTGCAAGACCGTGCTGATCGAGGCGGAATGCATGGTCGATATGGCGATGAAAGAGATATTCCCCGCCGTGGTGAAATATTCCGCCTGCCTCGCGCAGTCCGTAACGGCGAAACGCGCCGTTTCCGCGGAACTCGACGAGGACGCCGAAACGGATGTTCTGAAACGGCTTTCCGCTTTCGGCGGCGAGATCAAACGCCGCGCGGACGAGCTGGACGGCCTCTGCGCAAAGGCGAAAGGCATGTGCGACCACGAGGCGCTTGCGCATTTCTGCCGTCGGGAAATCCTCGCGTGCATGGAAAAACTGCGCGCCGCGGCCGACGGGGCGGAAAGGCTCACGGCGAAAGAATACTGGCCGTTCCCGACCTATTCGGAACTGTTTTTCAGCGTGTGAGGAAATATTTGGAAAAAGGGCTTGAAATCATTTTCCGCGTATGTTATAATGTAAAAAACGGAGACTAACTATTAAAAGTCAAGCAAAAAGGAGCGTGAGATGTAAGAAAATTTAATCGGTCAAGAGGAAGAACGACAAAAAGAGCACCCCGTTTGGCTGCTCGGTAGGAGTAAGGCATCGGAGACTCACGCAACGGCAGAAATGTACGGCTGTCCCGTGGTTTGCAAAGCGTAAATTACACGCACGAGTTTTTTAACTGCATGGGATATGGCAACATAGTAATGTTTGCCTTCCGCGAGTTTTTTGTGCAGG